>Ga0209125_1000035_pt1 | contig 237924 bp, 197 predicted proteins | sample BarGraIncub1131A_FD_184503 | JGI IMG/M metagenome (GOLD analysis project Ga0209125, IMG submission 184503) | Arctic peat soil microbial communities from Barrow, Alaska - Barrow Graham LP Incubations 11-31A (SPAdes) (version 2) | ecosystem: Environmental > Terrestrial > Soil > Wetlands > Peat...
ATGGCTCTTTAAAAAACTTATTTGTGTTGGTACAGTTTGCACTGCCCAACGTGTTTGTACTCAAACGAGTACCGCACATCTGGCTTATTTTAATCTTACTTACATTGTTTAGTTTTCAAAGAACACCATCGGAGTTTTTCGACTGCCGACATTTATATATACTATCACACTAGGATCACTGCGTCAATATTTATTTTAAAATTTACTAGTTATCTTATTGTCTTCAGCACTTTTCTAGTGCGGTTATTATAGTATCATATCAACATAACATTGTCAATGCTATCTAACACAAAAGCGAGCTACTAGCTCGCTCGTGTTTATTGACCTTATTCTTTATGTTTCATATGAGGAAACAAGAGAACATCTCTAATTGAGTAACTATCTGTCAGAAACATAACCAAACGATCAATACCAATTCCTAGTCCACCCGTTGGTGGTAATCCATATTCCAAAGCATTAATATAATCATGATCCATCATGTGAGCCTCCGAATCACCTGATTCTCGCTGCTGCACTTGAGAATTGAAACGTCCCTCTTGATCAATGGGATCATTTAATTCGGAAAAACCATTTGCCAGCTCTCGTCCAAATACAAACACTTCAAAACGGTCAGTAATTTCAGGATTATCCTTATTACGTTTTGCTAGAGGTGAAATTTCAGTAGGGTGACCAATAATAAATGTGGGTTGAATTAAATGTTCTTCAACCTTGTCTTCGAAAATATTGTTTAAGATACCACCAATACCATGTTTCTTTTCATATTTAACACCTAGGCCATCAGCAATAGCCCGGGCTTCTTCAATTGTTGTAACAGTATTAAAATCAGCATCAGTATATTGCTTAACAGCGTCAGGCATGGTTATCCTATTCCAGGGTGGTGAGAAATCAATTTCTTGTTCTTGGTAAACAATCTGAGTCGTACCAAGAACTTCTAGCGCTATACCTGATACTACATCCTCAGTCAAACGCATAAGATCCTGATAATCCGCATAGGCTTGGTACAATTCGACGATAGTAAACTCAGGATTATGACGGATGGAAATGCCTTCATTCCTAAAAACACGTCCAACTTCATATACTCGTTCGAATCCACCCACAATCAATCTTTTCAGATAGAGTTCTGGGGCAATTCTCAGATATAAATTCATGTCTAATGCGTTATGATGAGTCGTAAATGGACGAGCTGCTGCCCCTCCTGCAATTGGGTGCATCATAGGCGTCTCAACTTCTAAATAATCACGACCATCTAAGATACGTCGCAAGGATTTAATAATTTTACTACGCATAATAAAAGTATTTCTGACTTCTGGATTAACAATTAAATCAAGATAACGTTGACGATAACGTGTTTCCATATCTTTTAAACCGTGCCATTTTTCCGGAAGAGGACGAAGTGATTTAGCCAAAATTTCAAAACTGCTTATTTTTATACTAATTTCACCACGCTGAGTTTTAAAAACGTTGCCCTCAATTCCGATAATATCACCAATATCGAGGAGCTTAAAGGTTTCATATTGACTTTCCCCAATAACATCTTGACGGAAATAAACTTGTATACGTCCAGATATATCCATTACATTGACAAAGCTGGTTTTGCCATGGCCACGTACTGCCATAATCCGTCCAGCGAGTTGCACAGATTGTCCTTCAAGTTCTTCAAAATTAGTAATTACATCGTTAGCATGATGAGTTACATTATATTTACGAGCAAAAGGCTCAATTCCTTTCGCTTCAATTGCTACCATCTTCTCACGCCGCACACGCATAAGTTCGTTTACATCTTCATGTTTTTGTGTCTCTTGCGTATTTTTTTCTGTCATTATACATTCTCTCCTAACTGGTTCATTTTAAAGACTATTTAAAAGCGTCCTTCTGCATCGCCATTTCTGTGTTCTTAGAAAAATACACTTAGCTAATATTTTATAATAGTAAATAATTCCTGTTAACCTTTAACTCTTCTTATTTCTAGCACTTCGTATTTTAAAATACCGGCAGGTACATTTACCTCAACCACACTACCTACCTTTTGGCCTAAAATCGCTTGGCCAACAGGTGATTCATTCGAAATTTTAAGTTCAGCCGGATCGGCTTCCGCTGAACCAACTATTGCATATTCAAGCTTATCCCCAAATTCTAAGTCTTTTAAGACAACAATAGCACCGATGGATACAACATCAGTTCCAACTTCATCTTCATCAATCAACTTGCTGTTTCTCAGCATTTTTTCCAAAGTTATAATTTCGCCCTCAATGAAAGCTTGTTCGTTTTTCGCATCTTCATACTCCGAGTTCTCGCTGATATCACCAAATTCAATCGCTTGTTTAATTCGTTCAGCTACCTCCCGGCGACGCACTGATTTTAGATGATCAAATTTCAGTTCTATCTTTTTTAATCCTTCAGCAGTGAGGATAAATTGCTTTTCAGCCATGCTTTTCTAATCTCCTTTAAATTTCATTCTCATTTTTCTACATCATTGTATTCTACCAAAATACTGTTTGACACAATCCTAGAGGTTGTTTCAAGAAGTCTGATTATAATAAATACACTAAATCTACACCTATGAGGGAATATAAATAGTGTCAAGTGAATAACTTGACACTTTCACCAGCAGGCTAACGAACCCACTTATTATGCAACTAATTATAGGTATAAAAGTCTATCTTGTCAATATTTTCTAACTTATTCCTCTCCTTTGTCTATCACTACCAGTAGTAATATTAGCTTTAATCGTTGCAATTTCTTCTGCTGTAATAGCTCTTTCAAAACTGCGAAAACCAGCTAACTTGAAACCGTGCTTTGTCGCCAATTTTTCAATTGTTTCAACTTGTTTCACAGTTAAGTCACGACCTAACGTGAAATTTTCATATCGCTTTTCCAAGGATAAAATCATAGTTTCAGCCATACAAGCATAGGCCGTGCCTTCCGGAAAACCAAAATTAAGCCCGAAATTAACATCACCTGGCACCTCAACGACTCCACCTTCAATAACCAATATATCATTACGCATTTCAGCTACACGACGAGAAACATTACGTGGCCGTGCAACATCACATACGATAGCGCCTGACTTTAGGTCTTCAGGTTCAATAATACTATCCACCGCACTGGTCACAGCAATAATAATGTCAGCAGATTTTAATGCAGACTTAGTATTAGCAGTTACTTTAACCGCTAATCCAGTTTTTCGCAAAATTTGTTCAGCAAGTTTTTCCAGTTTGTCTTCATTGCGTGCTGCTAGTGTCAAATATCGTACTTCTCGTGCTAAAATTTGCGCGCAGGCTGCACCAATGGAGCCAGTAGCACCTAAAACTAGCACATTGGCCCGCTCTAAATCAATACCCATTATTTTTGCGGCTTGCCTGGTACCTTCTAGAGCAGTGGCAACTGTATAACTGTTCCCAGTCGTTACGGCAATATTTAAGTTCTTGGCAATCGTTACACCAGCATCACCCACAATTGAAGTAAATGCGCCCAGCCCTATGATTTTCGCACCTAATTTTTCCGCCACCTTGCCGGCTTTGATAATTTTTTGCAACACATATTGTTCTGGCATCCCAACCATTTGCCTAGTTGTTAGCGGACAGGTGATAAACCACCCCTCACTTTTTGATGAATTCGACTGTATGCCAGTGATATGCGAAGTCTTAAATGGAGGAATATATTTGAGAACCCCTTCCACCAAGCTATCTGGCCATTTGCTAGTAAATGGAAATTTCCGGCTAACATCTTTAGCAATGAGCGGATGTAAAATGAAGGCAAACTTTTCCACACAACTGCTCCCCTTTCCCTAAGACAGCCGCTTAACACGCGGCATAATATTTATTTCATCCAGAATACGCCCATAATCAAGGACTGTCAGTTCTTCCGGTCTTTTGCCTGACAAGGCTACAAGTACACCTTCTAGCATATTCGTGCCAAATGAACGGCCATCAATTTCCGGTGTCGTCGTGATCAATGTCGCTACACCACGTTGTTGTAAAAATTTTTCATCTTCCTTAGTCACAGTATTGGTTATAATCAGCTTACCATCCAAGCGAGCTGGCATATATCTACGAATAAAATGGAAATCACCAGCGATAATCTCAGCTTCCTGAAAATATCGGCTAAAACGAGGTTTGCTTTCTGTTTGACTATCCCCTGTGGGATAGAACAGGCTAACAGGCAACTTCGTTATGACCGGTGCAATGACCCGAGCCAGTATTTCCAAACTGCTTAGACTACGAATAGGAATAGGTAAACCCAGGCCAAATAGCAAATCGCCGAATACGATCTTACTACCTGCCGCTACCAATTCCTCAGCCAAACCAAATCGGTCAACTGCGCAAACTACTAATACTGGTTTATTTTTAAAAATTACCCCGCCTTGCTCAGCTAAATACTGAACAACTCGCCTTTCTAGGGTATTCTTGATACCACTACCATCAACAATAGGCGTTATTTTAGCTGCGGCGGCAATTTGTGCTGACTCTTTAAATGTATAGCATTTACGACCAGCATATATGTATAAATCCGTCCCCCCCATACCAAAAGCATCTACTTTGCCATCAAGCTCACGAATCAGTTGTATGGCTTTATTTTTATCACCATCCGTCCCAATCCGTTCAATGGAAAACTCTTGTCCACCAAATTTCGTCGTCGCCTGATGATCTCGTTTTGATGACCCCAAGCTTATACTAACAACACGCTTCATATCTTGCTATGCCCCCTACTATCCATACAACTGACGCACAATCATCCGTATACTTTCCGGATCAACATATTTATCCTCCGCAATTGGTGATGCGCCAATCTGTATACCAATTACCTCTTTATCTAAAAGCGTTTCCATTAGTTTTATGCGCATGTTAGAGCCCAAAATAATAACACTATCATAAATACGTAATTTAGCAACAATCTCCATGATCGCATTAAAAAAATCAACCCCAGGCTTTTTTTGTACAAAATCCCAGCGTTCCTGCTCAGACATGAGCAGCGAATAATCAATTCCTTCTTGCTTGGCCATGTTCCTGAGTTCATCACAATTTTTGATAGGAAACCCAACTAAAGCTATCCGCCCGCCTTTACGAACTTCTCCCACCGTTTCAAGCTTAGAAATCACGGTTCGGTCGATACCAACGCGGTTGGCTACTTCTTGTTGTGATAAACCTTGACTACGCATATCCAGCATTTGATCTATAATTTTATGGACCTTTCGTCGGTTGATGATTTTTTCACCAATCCGCAATAACATGAGTCATCCTCTCCCACATCTGATACATACAACGAAAAATCTATCTACCCTAACACAGTATATGTACACAACCTTGTGCACATACATATATTAGCACTTTTTTTTATTTTTTACAAATAGAACAATAATAACAAGGTAACGCGTCTTATCTAGCCCCAAAAAAGCAAATAAGGATGCTTGATAACGCATCGAACAAAGTCCATCACATCGCCCTCACCATCGCGCGTATGCTAGGCTCACTTAAACTCTTCTAACACAGCTACAAACTCTTCCTTACAGACAGCCTGATTAAACCTCAGGCGTAATTCTGATGAATGATGCATTCCTTTGGTATACCATGCCCCATGGCGGCGCATTTCCCGAATACCTAGATACTCACCTTTATACTCCACTAACATATCCAAATGCCGTAGCATAACTGATATACGCTCAGCCTCAGTTGGCAGGGTTACTATTTCACCGGTTGCCAAATACTGCACCACTTGACGAAAGATCCAAGGATTCCCCTGTGCACCCCGCCCTATCATCAAACCATCACAACCTGTTAGAGCGAGCATTCGCTGGGCATCATAAGGGGTGCGAATATCACCATTACCAATGACAGGTATACCTACACTTTCCTTGACCTGGCGTATAATATTCCAATCAGCCTCGCCAGAATAAAATTGTTCTCTGGTACGACCATGCACCGCGACAGCTGCTATACCGGCCTTTTCCGCCAATTTCGCCATCTGGACAGCATTGATTGACTCTTTATTCCAGCCCGCACGAAACTTTACGGTGACGGGAACATTTACAGCTTCCACCACACTCACCATAATACGATAAGCTAGGTCTGGCTGACACATCAGTGCTGCTCCACTACCGTTTTTTACAATTTTGGGCGTTGGGCACCCCATATTAATATCAATAATATCAGTACCTGCCTGCTCCACGAACTGAGCAGCCTGGGCCATACTTGCAGGTTCTGAGCCAAAAATTTGCATAGCTACTGGCCTTTCGCTCTCATCTATTGTAAGCATATCCATCGTATGGCAATTTTTATAGAGTAAGCCTTTATCACTGACCATTTCAGAGTATACTAAACCACAGTCCATTTCTTTGGCAAGCAGTCGAAAGGGCAGATCAGTTACACCGGCCATAGGCGCCAAAATAACCGGATTTACTAATTTTATTTTCCCAATCTGCATACAGCTTCTCCTTACTAACGTCCTATCTACCTTTAATTATAAATTGGTACTTAGTGCTTGCCTCTTGGCTAAAACCAAGTATTTTTCAAACACCAAGTACCAATAGCACTTAATACCCTTAGCTGTTAAGCTCATAAATAATCTGCAATCCTTCTAATGTCAGAAAATGTTCTATTGCATTTATGGTACTTGATTCTGTAGCAATCAAAGTGGCCAATCCACCTGTAGCAACAACGAAAGCATCGTGGTTCATTTCTTCTTTCATACGACGAACAATCTCATCAACTTGCCCAACAAAGCCATAAATAATACCTGACTGCATACTGGTAACTGTATTGCGGCATATAATGTTCTTAGGCTTCACTAGCTCAATCCGTGGCAATTTGGCGGCCCGCTGGAATAAAGCCTCTGTAGAAATACCAATACCAGGAGCAATCGCCCCTCCTATATAATCTCCATTTTCGCCAATAACGCAAAAAGTAGTGGCTGTGCCAAAATCTACAATAATGAGTGGTCCACTATACTTATGATGCGCAGCTACTGCATTAACAATACGGTCAGCTCCTACTTCCCGCGGATTTTCATATTTTATAAAAATTCCTGTTTTGATGCCAGGACCTACTACTATTGGTTCTACATTAAAATACCGCTGGCACATCTTAACTAAAGGTACAACAAGAGGTGGTACAACGGAAGAAATAATAACGGCTTCAATATCTTTAATACTAAGACCGCCATAAGTAAAGAGATTATTAATGAGTATTCCATACTCATCGCCTGTTTTTTGCCTATCTGTTGATATCCGCCAATGCTGCAATAGTTCCTTTCCTTCATAAGCTCCGAGCACTATATTGGTATTTCCTATATCAAACACTAACAGCATAATTTTTAGCCTCCAGTTACATTTTTATGCAAAAATCAGACGAAATTAAAAAACCATACCTCACAGTATATAAACTGTGAGCCTTCCTGTCAACATCGCAATCTGATTATTGACAATCATATTTGAGGGAAAATTGATACATCACCGGCCAAAACTCTTTCTAGGCTTCCCTCCGTCTGCACCAATAACGCACCATCATTATCAATATCTACTGCCCTACCATTAAATTCCCTGCCACTGCCAACCACATTCACATTTTTCCCTAAAGTAACAGATAGCTCACGCCATTCATCTAGCATTCCTGAAAATCCCCGCTGGATTACACCTTCATATGCTTGTTCTAGCTGCGTCAATACAGCGTGGAGTAATGTCAGTCTCGAAACATCATGCCCAGTTACAATAGACAAGGACGTAGCGATATCCATTAGTTCAGCCGGAAACTCCTGCTCCTCAATATTTACATTGATGCCCATACCAATCACCACATGGTTGATGGCATCAATCTCTGCACTCATTTCAGTCAAAATACCTACAATTTTTTTACCTTGATACAAAATATCATTTGGCCATTTAATACCGCACTCGACGCCAGTAATGCTCCGAATAGCCTTTGTTACTGCCACTGCAGCTAGCAGAGTACACTTTGGGGCGTCATAGGGATTAAAAGGGGGCCTAAGCACTACTGACAACCAAATCCCTTTGCCAGCAGGGGAAAACCAACTCCGGGATAATCTGCCTCGTCCCCCATTCTGGGTCTCGGACAGTACAATGGAACCTTCAAGGCAGCCCAAGTTTGCTTGTTTTTTAGCTTCATTATTCGTGGAGTCAATTTCCGAAAAATAATATATCTCCCCTCGCCCTAGCATCTTCGTACTTAATGTCTCACGAATTTCATAGGGTAATAACAGATCAGGTCTGTTTTTAAGTCTATAACCTCGGCGCGGGTGGGCTTCAATTTCATAACCAGCCTGCTTAAGAGTCTGCATTTGTTTCCAAATAGCTGTCCGAGAAACAGATAGCATTTTACTGATGTCCTCACCTGATACGTATTCCATTGGACTCTTGCGTAATATCTCTAAAATCCTTATCCTCATTAACCATTCCTCCTAGAGTAATTGTTAACTACATAATAATAGCTGCGTTGACTTGCTGTCAACCTAGGGATATTAATAGGTTCTATAGTATATATTCGTGAAAACTATTATACTAAACATAGAGGTGATCGATATGAATATAAAAATCTTAGTCGCTGATGACGAATCTGCAGTTTGCGAAGTCGTAAAACTATATTTAGAGCAGGAAGGTTTTATCGTGTATACGGCGGAAGACGGAGACCTGGCCCTTGCCATTGAAACAAAAGAACGACCTGATTTGCTCATCCTTGATGTTATGCTACCTAAACTATCAGGCTGGGAACTTTGCAAAACCATTACACGCCCAGTTCCCATCATTTTTTTAACAGCTAAAAGTGCCGAAATTGATAAAATGACAGGATTCGCCTTAGGAGCAGATGACTATATTACCAAACCCTTCAGCCCTCGTGAGCTCGTGGCCAGAATTAAAGCCGTACTGCGTCGTAGTGGCTTATTACAACAAAATGGTACAATGCTACACTTTGCTGAACTATCTATTAGCACAGAGGCTCAAACAGTGGAATGTAACGAACAAGTAGCCGCCTTATCCCCCAATGAATTTGAGCTATTACTTTTTCTTGCCCGCCATCCTAAGCTACTGTTCTCCAGGGAACAACTACTTACCAACGTCTGGGGTTATGACTTTGACGGTGATGATCGCACCGTAGATGCAACCATCAAGCGCCTGCGTCATAAGCTACATAACGCTAATTATACTTATATCCACACCGTATGGGGTAGAGGTTACAAATTTGAGGTCATACCTAAATGATACGTTCTATTTTTAGCAAAATTCTTCTCTCTCATATCACAGTCATTTTAATCAGCACCCTTACCTTAGTATTATTAATGTCATATCTAGTCCGTTCTCATGCAATCAATAGTAAACGACAAGATTTATTAGTCAAAGGGATCGCCGCAATTGATCTACTCACTCCTGACATCCTCTCCGGAAAACTGCCCACAAATGACACCTTAGATAGCATCAGCGAACTGGCCGGAGGTGCTATTTGGCTGATAAACGAAAACGGTTCCGTCATTGCTGGACAACCACCTACAGGTTGGACAAACAGTTTTGAAGAAAACGAACAGGAAATCACGGATTTATTTGCTGGCAATCCTCAAACATCAACACGGCTAGACCGCAAACGAAACAACTCTTCAATCACTGTGGCACTCCCAATACCAGGTGCTCTTAGGCCAATGGCAATATTCTTGGATGCACCAATAAAAGGTGTCAACCGAACAGTGTTCGCTTTAGAAAGAATACTATTATACTCTCTGCTAGCTGGTATTTTTACAGCGATTATCCTCGGCCTCCTGATTTCTCGCAGTCTTACCAAACCCATCGCCAACATCAGCCAAGCAGCCCGCAATTTTGCCAAAGGTAGTTATGACAGTCGTACTACAGCAACTGGAAATGATGAAATTGGTAGCCTAGGACGTACTTTTAATTCAATGGCTCAATCCCTCACGCAAATCGAACAAAATCGTCGTAACTTTTTAGCCAATGTTTCTCACGAACTACGAACGCCTGTCACCTCAATTCAAGCATTATCAGAAACAATATTAGACGGCCTAGCACCTAAACCTGAGCAACAGCAGCGTTACCTAACCACTATTGTACAAGAGAGCAAACGCCTTGGTCGCTTAATTAATGATTTACTTGATTTATCCCAACTTGAAGCAGATGAGCTCTCAATTGTCTGTCAGCACATAAATCTAAGAACTTGGTTACTCGCTGAAATAGATAACATCCAACCACTACTAGTTCAAAAAGAGCTTACGATACATATTGATGTACCCGAGCACCTGCCAATTGTGTGGTGCGATCTCGATCGCACCGCCCAAGTATTTACCAACCTGATTACAAATGCGATTCGTCATGCACCTGAAAGCTCTACCATTGATATTAGCCTATATACCGCCCAGCAACATATAGCAGTGGCTATAACTGATCATGGGGCTGGGATTCCCCTTACGGATTTACCTTACATCTGGGATCGTTTTTACCGAGGGGATACATCTCGCGCTCGTAATCATGGCGGCACCGGACTAGGCCTCGCTATTACTAAAAAATTAGTGCAAGCCATGAAGGGCGACATTATTGTCTACAGCATACCAGGCCAAGGAGCAACTTTTACCTTTACTCTACCAATAGCTAAATAGTAAATTCAGTTTAAATCAATGATTAGCAACTATGCACTTGTCATATTTTTGTCACAGATTCCTTATATACTGAATTTAACAGCTACTCAGGCTGACATCAAATATAGGGGGAATATCCATGAAAAGATTATCAAGAAACACAATCGCCGCTATGGTAGCAGGAACTTTTATTATGGCCGCTGCAGCGAGTCCGTTTATTGTTCAAGCCGCTGACGTACAACAACCAACTACCGGTCAACACCAACGTGATCAAAAAAGCCCTAAGATGAGCCCCGAACAAGCTGCACAACGTCTATCTGAGACTTTCGGCATTGATAAGGCTACTATTCTTAAATATAATACTAATGGCATGAGTTATAAAGATATTAGCAAAGCAGCTTTTTTCGCTAATGCTAGCGGAAAATCCATAGAAGATGTTATTAGTCTTAAGACGCCTACTAACACCTGGAAAGATGTAGCCACTACTCTAGGCATTACTAAAGAGCAAATGCAAGCCGCCCGCCAGAATATGGTCGCTAACGGTTTAAATAAAAAAATTGGTCTAGATAAGCAAACTACGTTAGACTTACTTCACGACGGCTATCATGCCCGAGATATCGGTATGGCTGCTGAACTAGCTAAAAACACTAGCAAACCAATTGTTGAAGTATTATCCTTGAAAAAAATTAACAATACTTGGTCAAATGTAGCCACTACATTAGGCGTTGATCAAGAAACATTAAAAAAAGATCGGCAAGAACTTGGCTACGGTTTAGGTCATAGAGGTCACGGCGGTCCTGGCGAACATAGAGGTAACAACGAGAATAAATAAACTGGGCAGTGTGAATTTCATATAACAGGAAAAAAGACTTGGCTTTGCCAAGTCTTTTTTCCTGTTATATCACTTATATTCTTTAATGGCTTTCGCCAAGCGTTTAATTCCCTCAACTATTCTTTCTTCCGACATATTGGAATAATTTAATCGTAATGTATTTTCCACACCACCGTTGGGGAAAAACGAATCTCCCGGTACAAAAGCAACGTTTTCTTTAAGACATTTTAATAATAGCTGACGAGCTTTAATATATAAAGGCAATTCCACCCAGAGAAACAGTCCACCTTGGGGATATGTATACTTCACACTGCCTGGAAATTCCCTTTTCATTGTCTCAAGCATGATATCCCGTCGCCCTTTATATACCCTCCTTATTTTTTCAACATTAGCATCTAAATCATATAGTTCTATATATTTGGAAATTTCTCTTTGACTCATTGTGGAGGTATGTAAATCAGCTCCTTGCTTAAGAAGTGTATACTTTTCCAAAAACTTTTTGTCAGCAACGATCCAACCGATTCGGAGTCCCGGGCAAAAAATCTTAGAAAAGGTACTAAAAAATATAACGAGTCCCTTGGTATCAAATGTTTTTAGTGCGGGCAGCATCTCGCCTTCAAACCGTAATTCTCCATAAGGATTATCCTCAATAACTGGTATCTCATACTTATCTATTACTGTCATAAACTTTTTTCGTCTCTCAAGAGACCAGGTTCTACCTGTAGGATTCTGAAAATCTGGAATAACATATATCAATTTGATCTTTGGTGTATTTTCTATAATTTTTTCTAATTCTTCGATTATCATACCATTATCATCTGTTGGCACGGCAATAAATCGCGGACTATAAGCTGTAAAAGCGCTGATGGCCGCTAAATAAGTCGGACTTTCACATAATACCACATCGCCTTCATCAATAAACAGCTTACCGGAAAGATCCAGCCCTTGCTGGGAGCCACTTATAATTTGTATATTTTCATAGGTAGCATGGATATTAAACTTACTTTTCATTCGAATCGCAATTTGCTTTCTGAGCGGCACAAATCCCTCAGTCGTTGAATACTGCAATGCCTCAGACCCAGCCTCATCCAGTACTGTAATAGCAACATGTTTCATTTCTTCAATAGGAAACAATTCAGCTGCCGGCAATCCTCCAGCAAACGAAATAACTTCCGGATTAGCTGTTATTTTTAATATTTCCCGTATATCAGAAACTTTAAGAAAATCCATACGTTTAGCAAACATGTTCAAACGCCTCCTAGTAATTCGATTTTTAATATATATAAGTTGCATTAAATATTATAAATGGCAATCGTCTAGAATAGGATATGCCCCATTCCTGGCAGACCAACAATATAGAATGTATTTTTTTAATGCAGTATATATAGTTTCATCGGTTAAACAATAAAATCCTGCAAATTAATAGTATTTCGCTCATTCATTTTTCTATACCCCAAGAAACGTAATGATAACATAGCTACCAAACCCAGGCTCATCGTTACTATCGCATTGCGAAAAAGATACATAGCCCCTATTGCTACTAGACCTGCCAATAAATAATGATTGTGTACGGATACATCCAGATAGCCTTTAGGAGTAATAATGCTGGTATAATCAACGCCGTCAATATCCCAGTGGGAACATGTTTCATCCAGCGTTCAAACCAAACCGGTACACCCGTTTGCCGAAATAAAACTGTTGATGCAAATCGAGTGAAAAAAGTAACTGCCGCCATACCCATAATGATCAAAAATATTTCAGCTCGCATGTTTAGCCCCCTCTTCCATTAAGCCACCCACAACTGTCGCTGCTACACAAGCAACAATAATATACCACTTTCCTGGCAAATACAGCATCCCTATAATGGCAACTGCAGCCGCTACACCACACACCAATACAGCAGCGGGACTGACCAAGCGTGGTATGAGCATAGCTAAAAAAATAGCTGGCATGGCAAAATCCAATCCCCAAGCTAAAGGATCAGTAATATAGCCACTCAGCAGTACTCCAACTGCCGTCGATAGGATCCAGGCGCTATAGAACATCATATTAGCACCCAATTGCATCCTCACCTTACCTTCCAGCACTTCCCTACCACTAGCACTGCTTGAAGACTATTTAATTCGCTACAGGCCAAAATTATTTTACATCATTCCCACCTTTCAAAATCCCAATGGCCGGGTTCTGTCCCTTGATGAGCGCCTGGAACTCCTCAGACTTGCCGCTCGGCATCAATTAATCATCGTGGAAGATGATCCTTACAGTGAGCTCTACTATAACGAACCCCCACCACCTTCTCTTAAAGCCTTGGATCATTATAATGGCGTAATTTACTTAGGCACTTTTTCCAAGACACTCTTCCCCGGTCTGCGCACCGGTTGGATGGTGGCACCACCACCTGTCATCAATCGAACAGCCCTAGAAAACAATATGTTGATTTACATTCTAACAATCTATCACAATGGCTATTACATTTGTTTCTAAGGGAAGACGCGCTACAACCCCATCTCGCTCAAGTGCGCAAAGAATATAAAAAGCGCCGTGATACTGCGGTAAACAGCATCAGGCGCTATTGTGGATCAGACCTTACTTTCGATTTACCTGCCGGAGGATTTTATCTGTGGTGTAAACTCCAGACAGGATTCACTTCCCAGATCCTACTCCATGAGACAACCAAGAAGGGTGTCTCCTTCGTTCCAGGCGAAGCATTCTATACCGACCAGTCAAACCTCAAAGAGCTACGTCTGTGTTTCGCAACCCATCCAGAAACAAAACTACAAGAAGGCATCAAACGCCTCGCTAAATCATTATCTTCCTTAAATCAAAAACAAGAACGTCGGATCCTTGAAAACAATTCCTCCACAAGACCAATGATATAACTTAAAACATTATAAACAATAAGACTTTGCCTTCGTCAAGTCTTATTGTTCTTCTATAACACTGATTCCACTGTGCCAATAATATCGCCACGGTGATTCTTCAATATATGTGAAAAAGACTCAAGGAGCAGCTGATGCTCGGCCACAGATATTAAATCCAATTTTTTCAATATAGCAATGCCAGCAGGAGCAACAGCCCGGTAACTGCCATCATCAATTTTGAAAGTTATACCGATACCATCTGGTACTGAGGCTAGACAATATACTGCTTCAGTTCCAATCTTGGCTAGAATACGACCTTTGGTAATATTCATAAGCACAGTATCAAAACGCTTACTACCTGCTACAATTTGAGGATATTCGAGCATGGCATCACGAATAACACGAACAGTGCTTTCTCTTTCGCCCCACTCACCTAGCTCCGGTTTAGCTAGGCGAGCATAAGCCCAAGCCATCTTATCGATGGGCAAATAAAATACAGGTACACCACAACCATCAATCCCCGTCTCGACTTCATCTTTGGACAAATGAGCACTGTCAGCCACCGCCTGATGCATCAACTGTTGTACCGGATGTTCAAGCTCTGTATAACCTTTAATCGTCATTTCAAGCATTTGGGCTAAAGCCAACATGCCACTGTGTTTACCTGAACAGGCATTGTGTACAGCTTGATAAGGACGTTGCTGTACCATCAATTCTTTCGCGACTTTACTATTCATGGGCTTGGCTGCACCACAAGCCAAGGCGTCAATTGTCAAACCAATTTTGCCCAAAATACTATATGCCAAATCAACATGCTGAGCTTCGCCACTATGGGAAGAGGCCATAAAGGCAACTTCTTCACTCGTTAAACCAAAAGCATCGATACCGCCTCCCTGGACAAAAGGCATTAATTGAAATGGTTTGGCCGCTGACCGCCAAAACATGGATCTTTTGCTGTCACCAAACTCCCAAATATTTTTTCCAGTTACATCAACTACTGCCACATCTGCCCGATGCCGACTCTCTACCTTGCCACCCCGAGTATAATGTAATAATATTTCACTCATCTAATTGCACCCCTCATTTATATCTATATAAAAGGGCAGGTGTATATACACCTGCCCTTTTAAACTACGAACGCGAAATATAGACTATCTTAAGACTCGACCCTTTATCCTCAGCAGACATTTCGTTCTTAGTGATCACTATGTTTCCTACTTTTGACTTATCAGAAATTTTACCATGAGCCAGCAATTCTTCGAGCTCTCCACCTTCTAAGGTTTCTCTTTCGATCAAAGCTGCGGCAATTAAGTGAAGTTTAGCAATGTTTTCAACAAGCATTGCTTCTGTTTTGACATAGGCACCATCAATCAATCTACGCACCTCTTTGTCAATGGCAGATGCTACTTCTTCACCGTAATTACGGTCACGAGAAATATCTCTACCTAAAAACACCTGTTGTTCCTGACGATGTCCAAAAGTAATCGGACCTAGATTTTCACTCATACCATATTCAGTAATCATCTTACGTGCCAAACTTGTTACACGTTCCAAATCATTCTGAGCACCTGTGCTAATTTCCTTAAGCACCACAGCCTCAGCTACACGACCACCTAGTAGCACACATAATTGTTCTGATAATTCTGTACGCGTTGCGTAATAACGATCTTCTTTCGGCAGCATCAGTGTATAACCACCAGCCCGCCCCCGGGGAATAATGGACACCTTATGTACTGGATCAGTGTTATCAAGAAGCATCCCTACCAAAGCATGGCCTGCTTCATGATAAGCAGTTAGCTTCTTCTCTCTATCACTAATCACTTTACTTTTACGTTCTGGTCCAGCAATAACACGTTCAACCGATTCTTCCATTTCCGGCATATCAATCCGTTTCTTATTACGTCTTGCTGTCAGTAAGGCTGCCTCATTGACTAAGTTGCTCAAATCAGCACCCGTAAAGCCTGGTGTACGGCGTGCTATCACTTCAAGACTCACTTCTTTAGCCACTGGCTTTCCCTTGGTATGGACTTTCAGTATTGCCAGGCGTCCTTTAACATCAGGTTTATCAACAACAATCTGTCTGTCAAAACGTCCTGGACGTAGTAATGCTGGATCCAAAATATCTGGACGATTGGTCGCAGCAATAATGATAATTCCTTCATTAACGCCAAAGCCATCCATCTCTACCAGCAGTTGATTTAATGTCTGCTCACGTTCATCATGACCTCCACCTAAACCTGCGCCCCGTTGGCGTCCCACAGCGTCGATTTCATCAATAAACACAATACAAGGAGCAGTTTTCTTGGCTTGTTCAAACAAATCTCGTACCCTTGAGGCTCCAACCCCAACAAACATTTCTACAAAATCAGAACCACTGATACTAAAAAAAGGTACTCCTGATTCGCCGGCTACTGCCCGAGCCAAGAGTGTCTTACCCGTACCCGGAGATCCAACCAATAATACCCCTTTAGGAATACGTGCTCCCACATCATTAAACTTCTTAGGACTTTTGAGAAACTCCACGACTTCTTCTAGTTCCTGCTTGGCTTCTTCAGCTCCAGCCATATCAGCAAATGTGACTTTAACCTTATCATCAGTATGTAGTTTAGCGCGACTTTTACCAAAAGACATCACTTTATTGCCGCCACCTTGCGTCTGTTGCATAATAAAGAACCATACACCTATTAAGAGTAGCATCGGCAAAATTGAAGAAAAAATTGTTGTCCACCATGGGGGTTGTGGTGGCTGCTCGGCCCTGATATCTACATTTTTCGCTCGCAAGGTATTAATAAGCGTGGGGTCATTCGGCGTAATCGTAGTAAATTCTGTACCATCAGTCAGTTTGCCACGAATATTGTTATCTACTACAGTTACACCCTGAACCTTCTGCTCCTCAATTTGCTGTAAAAACTGAGTATAGCTAATTTCCTGCTTATTAGTAGTGCGCGAGGAATAATAGTCAATTATTGATATAGCAATAATGATAATTAACAAATAAAAACTTACATTTCGGAAAAATTTATTCAAAGTAACCCTCCTCTCACTGGAGCACAAATAGCTATAACCCCAGCAGAAAACATGTTGTTTCTCTATTATGGGCATTATAATAACCTTTGGCTTCCATAGATAAATATTATACCATCAAACTCGGCAATTAACAATAAAACTTAGCCATTAAAATTAGTCACTATAGACCGCGGGCTTTAGAATACCAATGAAGGGTAAATTACGATACTTCTCTGCATAATCAAGACCATAGCCTACCACAAAATAATCAGGTACATTAAAACCATTATAATCAATATTGACCTGCACCTTCCGACGTTCTGGCTTATTGAGCAGAGTGCATAGCTTAATGCTAGCCGGCTTACGCGACTTCAGATTCTCTAGTAGATAATTCAAGGTCAAACCCGAATCAATAATATCTTCCACAACTAAAAGATGCTTGCCTTCGACATTCTCATCAAGATCTTTTAAAATACGTACCACACCACTCGAACTTGTACCGACACCATAACTAGAAACTGCCATAAAATCAATGGCTACAGGCACTTTAATGGCTCTAGCTAAGTCAGCCATAAATATAACAGCTCCCCGTAGCACCCCAATCATCAAAATCTCTTTACCTGCATAATCAGCAGTAATTTCTGCCCCAATTTCCCCAATACGCTTAGCCAATTCTTCGGCACTTAGTAAAACACTTTCTACATCATTAAGCACTCTATTTCCTCCTATTATATTATATATATTCTGCAACAAAAAATTCAATTTAATCTTATTTAATTATTGTTTTTTTCTATTTTTATAATAGTTATTTTTAAGAATTTTTTCGTCTTATCGGTAACTCTACCACTCTGTGCCTGACGATAACCACCGATCCAGATAATGCCCTCACTATCCCAGATAATCGGCGTACAGTCCCGGACTCGGCGCGCTACTTTTGCATCGATGAAAAATTTTTTCAGTTTCTTACTACCGCGAAAGCCAAGGGGCTGGAATTTGTCACCATCACCGCGTATACGCACGAATAGTGGGGGCTGCAAAGCCAACCAGTCAAATACCGCTACGTTTGGCGGAGGACTACTCCCCCTTTCATCTGTGACCTCAATAGTAATCATGATCCCCAGTTCAGTGATATGCGTAGTGCCAGGTACGGATAAAACTTGCCCTGGATATTCAACTTTAGTTGGTAGTATAACATCATTTACACCTAAATAGAGTCCATCATAACTTTTATGTGCCACCAGTTCACCAGGCAACTGGGTCATACTACCGACTCGCCCAGTAGAAAGCAGTTCTATCAACGTTTCCACATGATGAAAGCTTATTCCTGTTAGACATCCCTGTTTTTTTTCAATTGCCCTTCGAAAAATTTCACGTTTAACAGCAATATGTACCGGTTTCATTTTTTTTGCATCAAAAAACATCTTATCAGCCTGCTCTGTTACGACCTGATCCCACATACTCACAGCCGTAGTCTGAATAAAATCATGTTCATCCCCTACAATTGTCGCCGTGCGACAGAGGGCATCTTTAACAGAGGTATTATACTGTTTTTCCAGTTCCGGTAAAAGCAGTATCCGAATACGATTACGCAAATAATTTGTTTGGAGATTGGAGCTATCAAACCGTGGTTCTAAATGATGTACCATACAATATTCAGCAATTTCCGTTCTACTTACAGATAGCAGTGGGCGTATGATCTCACCATTCACAGGTTGTATTCCCCTAATCCCAGCACTTCCTGCTCCCCGCAGAATATGAATCAATACTGTTTCTGCCTGATCATCACGGTGATGCCCAGTAGCAATCTTGGCACCACCTAGCTCCTGGGCAATACTTCGCAAATACCGATAACGAACAACCCGGGCAGCATCCTCTCCAGATAGCCCTGTTTGAACGATAAATTTTGGCACATCAATTGCTGTGCTAAAACATGGAATATGGCGTTTCTGACAAAAATCAACGACAAAAGCCGCTTCTTGAGCCGATTCAGCGCCCCGAAACATATGATCTAAATGGGCTGCGAAGATACTAATATTATATTCTGCACTAAGTTCATTAAATATATGTAATAAGGCCAAAGAATCAGGTCCCCCAGAACAAGCCACTAGTATTTTATCACCTTCAGTAAGCATCCTATGTTTGTCTATCCACACTTTAACTTTTGTCAACATTTGGCCAACTACAATACTCACCCACTCACCACTTTTATGCTCTTTTATTATTTATTCTCCTATTATATAATATTTTCCTGCACTATATTTATTAAAAGATAAAAAGTAATAGCGTCTGTTTGCATACAGATCCTATTACTTATTATATATCTACTTGGGCCCCATAACAATTTTGCCAATCAGTACTGTCATATCGTCAGATATTTGATTGTTAGACATCGTCCGCGCCTGGGATATAATTTGATTTGCCAAGCTTTTGGGATCACTATTTACTGACTGCCTTAGAAAATTAGCCAGCCAATTGCCTTTATCTAGATTACTTTGTGGCACATCCATAATGCCATCACTCACCATGACGATAAAATCACCGACTACTACAGTCGATGTTACCGGCTGAATTTCGATTTGTTGTAAAATGCCAACAGGCAAGCATGATGACTTGATTTCTTTGACCTCCCGCACCCTTTTTATGAAACTAGGTGCCGCACCAATCTTCAAAAACTCTACTTGACCTGAATATGTATCAATAATAGCCATATCAATTGTCACAAAGGATTCCTCTGGTGAGCGCAGTAACAACATGGAATTTATTGTTTTTATCGCCATCTCAGTATCAAAACCAGCTATCAACAATTTTCGCAAAAATTTTATAGTTATCGTGCTCTGAGCCTCCGCATTACTGCCGCTACCCATACCATCACTAAGCACTAGGGCCACCTTTCCCTTGTTTAATTCTATAACAGCACAAGTATCGCCACATACACCCTGGCCATCTTTAGCAAAACTAGCCATACCTGTATTCACATCAAACCGTTTAGCAACTTGCATCATTAATTTACATTTTTCAGCCTTCATCTCATTACCACACTCAGTATGTAGTGTTACTTTTTCTTTCATCAATCCAGCTGCTAAAGGCAAAATGGTATTTACACATTCACGAGTACCATGACAAGGCATTTTATACGCCTCAATTACACCTTGTTCCTGTACACCTGTCACTCGTACCGCTGTAAGCTGACACCCAATGACAGCAGCCTTTTCCTGGAAGGCCAAAGACAACTCACGATGGTCGTATTCTACCTTTTCAAGTTCATCAGCTAAGCTGCTGATGATTACACTAGCAGCCTTCATTTGTTCAGTAACCATTTGCCGGTTGTCTACAATCTTCTTTTGCCAAAAAGTCATGGTACGATTACGCTCAGATACCAGTTTTATCGTCTCCAACAACTCAATACATCGAATACAATTTTCCTTAAATAATTTAGGCATATTATGCATCCCTAAAGAATTCACCTCTACCTGGCCCAAAATCTCTAGTATGCCATGATAGGTGCGGTAAAAATCAACCTCCCAGCACTGTGATCGCTTAGGACAATCCACACATATCTGTTCACCTACGGCTGATAAAATCCTCGCTAACTCATCATCATGAATTTTTATCTTAGTAGCTGTCGCGATATCACCAAATGCTCCAGCCAGGTCATTAAAAACCTCACCAATCGTATTGATTTTAGCTACAACCTCATTTATGGGAAGACTCGCATTCACCATATGCTCCCCTGTTTGGCAATTAATATGCTGCCAAGCTGTCAGCCATCGACTGGGCACGAGCAAAAATAAACTTCCTGCTATCATGCATTCGTTCATTACTCTGGTCAGCGTGCTCGCTTGTCCAAAATATAATATCGTAATAGCACTACCCAAAATGAACCCTACAATAACGGTCAACTTCCCCAGCCCCCGAAAGATCCCTGCCAAAACGCCAGCCAAAGCGTATGAAGATACAGCCAAGGTTGCATTACCATCACTAAGGCCCACAATTAAGCCAACAACAACGCCTACTGCAGCGCTCAGTCCTGCCCCACCGGCAAGAGCCACCCCCATAACAAGTACACTACCGATGATATTACGTATACTATATTCTAGCACCATTATATTACCGAAGCCTGCCACTGCCGTCGCCAGTAGCATAACCATATAACTTAGGCGTTCACTTGTCATCTTTTGTTGGAAAAATGCCGACTGCTTGCCTGTGAGGAGCGGAATACCATACGTAAAAATATAAGACAACACCATACATGTAGTAGCCTCAAACACTACCAGTAAAGCATTATACAATGTAGATTCCTTAAACAGGTTAACAACAAGACCAGCACACAAAACCGCAAAAAATATAAATATTGGTACAATCAATATTTTTTTATTCAAACGGGCTAGCTTGTCCTCCCACAAAAAATATAAACATATGGTAAAAGCATAAATACCGACATCCCAGTAGTATCCACCTGATGCCACGCCAACTATGGCCCAAAAACCTACTGTCAATGCCCGCTTACTCTCAACTTGCGCCACTGCAGCAAAAAAAGCCAACCCCACTGGCGCAAATTCACCCATAACAAATACCCGCCCCAATAAAAAAGCCAGAATACTGAGAAATACATTTTTTCCATACACCAATGACTCCAGCATGCTATACATTTTGTTAAAAGCTATTCTAAACGGTAGCCAACTCATTCTTTTTTTCTTGTCAAATACCTGTTGCTGAGCCTCTAACATTTTAGTGGGTAATGTAACAACAGTCACTTTTGGCATAATCATTCACCTCTACTTATATAATACTAGCGAGCTATAAAATTATCATGATGAGACGCAAAAAAGGGAGCATTATTATTTTACATATATTGTTAATTTTTTTTTGTCTAAATAGGCTAAAATCTAAAAAAAAATTGCGACATTAGCTAAAATTAAACGACAAAAAGAGCATTCCATAATGGAATGCTCTTATTTTACACTTATTTAACCTGGCGAACGAGCCGCCCCACGGCCACCACGCTTGGATTCAGTATTACGTTTTAAATCACCAAGACGCTCATCGCTGTCTTTCATAAACTTAGTCAACTTATCTTCAAAGGAAGGTGCGTTGACTTTGCCATAACGTCGATTATCGTTGATCGGTGCTCTCCTAGGAATCGGACTAGGAACAGGACTTGGACTCGGCGGTTGAAGTTGTTTAATCGACAACCCAATTTTCCCGCGTTCATCAATTGATAACACTTTGACTTTCACAGTATCTTGTTCTTTAATAAAATCCTTCACATCACGCACATACACATCAGCAACTTCCGAAATATGAATGAGACCTACCTTTCCTCCAGGCAGTTCTACAAATGCTCCGAAAGTTGTGATCCCTGTCACAACACCTTCAACCACACTGCCAACTTCAATGGACATACTAATCAAACTTCCCCCTTAAAAAACTACGTTTTTCAACCATATTATACCCTTGACACTGAAAAGGTGTCAAGGAAAGACTCCACGAATTATTTTTTTTCTGTTACAATATACGGAGTTTCACCAGGCTTTACCAATCCTAATTCTTCACGAGCCAATTTTTCTACATATCTGCGATCATTTAGTGCATCACGTTCTTCTTTCAATGTAGTATTAACTTGCTGAAACTGTGCCAGTTCCAACTGAATAGATTCAGCCTCGTTACCAATTGCACTTAACTGGCTCTGTTGAACAAGTGACAAATAAATGAAATAGCAACTCAGAGCTATTGTTATTAATCTAAACCACTTGACCCGATACTTTTGACGATTTTGCATTGATAACACCACCAGTATATATTACGTATAAAGACATCTTTATATTTTTTTATTCGCCAAGTATGCAATACATTCCTCTTTTTGTAAAAAAATACTTAAACAACTTCTAAATGTCCATTTTTATTTTTTCTCATCATCAAGCGGTTTGGGCCAGCGAGTACGGCGCCAAGCTGTAGCCTTACGACCAATAAACATAAACGGCCAACTTGCCATTCTTATACAATATATCCCGGGTCTCAAAAAAGCACCAATAAAAACTTTTTTTATAAATGACAACCCAGTTATGATTAGCCTAATCATATTTGAAAATAAACGAATAGCATACAGGCTTAACCAGTTATAATACAATCCCAAGCCACTCAGTATGCCGATAAATACATAAAGCCTGAGTTCGCCCCAATTACTGAATACTAAAGCAATAAAAACAACGGCAGTGGCTACCAGCCAATATAATAAGTCAGTAAACCAAGTAATCAATGCCTTAGGCTTAAAAGTGCCACGCAGTACACGATAACAATCAAATAATCCTCCTAGGAGTATACCTGTTATGATCGTAATGACAAAGGTCATAATCTGACCAGTAAGCTCCACTGCCTCACCTCCAATACCAGGACGATTGACATCTAACGAGTCGCCATATTATCAATATCACAAGGATCACTGTAATTATGAGGCACCAGCCAATCCATTTATGTACCCCATCCCACTGTCTAGTCCTATACACAGCGGAATCGTATGTGTTTTTATTTTGCAAATTATAATAATTTGCAATTACACATTCTGTATATTTTATTGTTTCGACATATGGTGGCATACCGCCATAACGGTCTACTGCCCCGGGACCAGCATTATAGGCCGCCACTGCGAATATCATATTCCCCTGGTATTTTTTTAATAACTGAGCCAAATAATTTGTACCAATATGTATATTTAAATCCGCATTATAATAGCACTCACTACTACATTCTCCCATATGTCGCCCAGTACACACCTTGATTTCTTTATTAACTTGTCGCCAAGTATTTGGCATAATCTGCATTAATCCATAAGCGCCTGCCGCCGATACCGCCCGTGGCTGAAATGAACTTTCGGTTTGAATGACACTAGCAACCACCTGAGGGCTTATGCCTGCAGCGCGAGCGTAGCGGTTGATTATCTCAGCATAGGGTACTTGTGTATCAACATCATGTAGGGTATGGGCGTTTTCATTAAAATCATTCCAGATCACTGTGCGATAGCCATTAGCCACATACCCAGTTAATCCATAAGCAACTACTTCTAATAATGACAACATCAGTACAACATACCAGACTATTAGTAACCGTCGCCGCAAGACAGTACTCCTTTCAGAGCCTTTATCGTTAGAATGGTTATTTTAAGAATCTTTCTAGCAAACCTTTTTTGACACGAGCCGCATCATCATAAGTAATCGCTTTAATTAAGCCGTCAACAATAACGTTACTTTTATCTAGATTTAACTGTTTAATGTTAAGCCCCTCACCTTTAACTGTTAACATACCATGTTCTGTTTCCATCACGATTTCTTTCTCATCATAACTTCCCAAACTAAGTACACCATCAATCGTCATTTCCTCACGGTCAAACAACGTAACTTGATGCCGCCACGTCGGTGTTTTATCATCTATGGCCATAACCATTCCTCCCCATGCTTACTATTCAGTGTATGTATATGCTCTTATTGGAGAAATAGTACAGTTTAAGTAATATGGGTATACTAAGAAAAGCACTAGTGTAAAAGGAGTACGTGACGAACGTGGATCAATCTTTATACTACCTTTGGCAAAAATTAGCCTTCCAAATTGTACATAAAACCACAATATGGGTCCTCTTAGTATTTTTTGCCACTGCCGGAGCGGCATGGTATTTGGCCAATTTACTAGACAAACACAACGCTCGTGAGCGGGAAGCCAAATTAGCCCGCCGCACAGCCCTAGGGTATACAATTTCCGCCCTTGTCTTATGGCTATTCAGCTTTATTATGTCTTAGTGGATAGGCCCTAGCACAATACAAAGGGGCAGGCACAAGGCCTGCCCTATTTGTGTTCCCCGATATTTTCAATGACCACATTGACTGACACAATGAGTGAAACCTTGGGAAACACTTCATCATCCCAACGGTCTTTTACCTTTTCCCACACTAAGGGCTCGTAAGCCTTTAATTTTGCATCTAAACCACTACCATCCATTTTTAAACCCTGATAAGTATGAAAGGTATATAATACATTACGCTTTACTTCTTCTGCCACCAACGTCTCTATCTTATGAATTTCCCCAGCATCCATCATATCATGCTTGAGTCCGCACTGTACTTCACCAAGATTACCTGTCATCGTAATATCCAAGGTAAAATAAATATTTTCTCCATCGAGATGAGGGATTAACTTGGTATTATGGCGAAAAAGCTCAAAAGCGATTATTTTGCCAGGATGCTCAGGACACTGGGCAGTAATAATGGCTGATTTTTCGATACCGGTAAGAAACTCCCCCCCTTGGACGGCATATTCATCTACATCCCCAACAAACTTATCTTTCTTGAATAATGACAATCCGCCTAGCTTCACTACATTATCTACTAATTCAACCCGAGCTATTGCCACTCTACTTTTATTATCCAGCATTTGGGCAAGAGCTCCCATATCAGTATGCCAGCCTGCCACATGAGGATTTTTTTTATACAGCCGCATGCTGTTAGCGATAAATATGCCGCTTGGTTCGCCGCTAGGCGGCTGGTATTCCAAGAGCGGGCGGGCCTCGCCAGGGGTAATCAAAATTTTCACTAGCCAGTGCATTCCTGAATCTCGGCGGAACCAATCAATAATCGGCTGCAAACCACCTTGCCTGACAGCTGCTTCGCTGATAACAATTAGTTGGATATGCTCATTCCAGAAACTATGATCGACTTGCCCTAGCATGTCTCGTAGCATTTCAAACATGGACTCACCCGTATTAGAAATAACATATGTTGCTATTTTCCCCTGTGGACCACTCATTGTGTTCTTCGATGAAGTGATATTCAAAATCTGAAAACTAAGTCGGTAACGTTTAACTCCATGAGGCTGGACAAAGGTCTCCACCCGCGCCATATCGTTTCCAATATCCAGTCCCTGGTCAGCCTTATCAATAGCTGCGGCCAAAACAAAATGACGTTCTTCCAATTCTTGCCGATCCCAGCAACCGCTAAGAAACAGGCTAATCGTAGTGATAAGAATACACCCAAACAACCGTTTATACCATGTACTGCCCATTCCAACTAACAACTTTCATCACCTTCCATGACCGATTAGCCATTTCTGAGGGTCGTTGGCAAACCGTCCCGATCACACTGCACTGTCCCCTAGGTCTACTTATGGGTACCAATATTTTGAATAGACACATTCACGGAAATAACTAGGGGAATATCAGGATACATTTCATCCCATTGGTCTTTGACCTTTGCCCAGGTTTCAGGTTCATGAGCCCCAAGTTTAGAGGCAAATACACCTTCACTATCCACCCTCATTTCTTTTTGAAAAACGTGTTGTGAATATAACACATTACGTTTAATCTCATCAGCAAATGCAATTTGCAATTTGTCGATATACTGTGGATCCATCGTATCATCTAGCTCAACATCTCCCTGAAGCTCCATAATATTGCCATACATATTAATATCCAACGTAAAGTAAATAGTATCATCATCAACATGGGGCCGCAGTCTTGTATCATGACGAAACAATTTGAATATCACCTGATGGTCCGGATGATCAGGACACGGGATCGTTACAGCTGCTGACTTTTCAGTCCCGCTAACAAATTTTCTACCAGCAACAGCATACTCATCAGCATAACCGACAAAATTATCTTTTTTAAAAACTGCTGCACCACCTAATTTTACTACCTTATCAGCCACTTCAATGCGGGGCAAGAGAATGTTAGAGTTATTATCCAAGTCCTGAGTCACAAACCCTAAATCAGTCCGCGCCCCGACTACATGTATATTCTTTTTATGCAAATTGCTAATATCAGCCAAATATAAGCCACCTGCTTCTTTTGACGGCGGGCTATAGTCCAACAATGATCTAGCATCCCCAGATGTAGCATATATCTTAATGCGGGAGCCAATCTCAGAGTCCCGGATAAAGAAATCCAAAAGTTCGCCAAGTCCAGCTTGTTTTAATACCGCCTCACTGATAATAATGACTTGTACATGCTCAAACCATAGTGACTTACTGCTCTGTCCTAGCATATCCCGCACCATTTCAAACATGGACTCACCCGTATTGGAGATAACATACGTCTTGCTTTCGTCCTTTCCATCTCCACTTGCCCCCAACTTTAATAGTTGCAAACTTAAGCGGTAACGTTTGGTGCCATGAGGCTGGACAAAAGTTTCAACGCGTTTCACCTCAAGTTCTTGCTCTGGCTTTATCCCTGGTTTATGGACATCTGCCATATCAATCCCAACCGCCAATACAAAATTACGTTCTTGCAACTCCCGCCTATCCCAACACCCGGCAGTAAGAATAGATAAACACATTAGGATAACACAGCCAATCACTTTCTTTTTACCCACAACGCGCTCCAACCTTCCGCTTTTGCCACCAAGAAAGCATTAGGGACAGGGGCACTACTGCAAAGGAAAAGCCTAACCCTACCCACAGTGTATACTTGTTTACCGTATCATATACCTGCTGAGTATCAAGTAGTATGCTACCCACATATATGATAGGCACTAGCGCCAGTACACAGGGACGATGGTCAACATAACGGTACTGCCGCATACAGATCTGTCCCATAAAAAACATCATGGGCGCCAAGGTATCAAATACTACGGGGATCCAAACCAGCAGCAGATAATTTTCTAGACGTTCAATAAACGTGCCAGGCAGTTCAACACTGCGAATCACCATCAAAGCAGGATATGGGGCGTTTTTAGCATTTTCAACAGTTAATACCCCAATGATAACAATAATAATCAGTAAAAAAAATATGGTTAAGCAGCCAAAAGCCCCGCCTATTACCTTGGCTAACTTGGCAAAACTAGCCTTTTTGTATACCAACGGCAAAAGTAGTAGCATACATTCATAGCCACTGTACATGGGCCAAGTAGCAAAGCCCCCATTTATTACGGTTTTTGTGTTAATGGGCCACAATGGTAGCATATTTTCCGGTTGAAAATTTAAAATACAGATCATCCATACAATGACCAGTATACTAGACGCCACAAAAAACATGAACTGTTGCACCCGTAAGATAGTCCCCCAATCCTGGAGTGCACAATACGTACATACTACCAGTAAGGCCAATATGACGACTTCAGGCGGAGTCCGGTCAAACATATAAAAAGTAATTATTTTACCCACGCCATTAAAAATTTCGATAATCTGCAAAAAAAATAGCAAATTAAACCAAAAAATAACAAGACCGCCACCCAATCGCCCAAAGAGTCGTGGCGCATATTCCACCAACGTCTCATCTGGATACTGTTTGCCCAGTTTGAGCATCAAGCATGCAGCTACGTAAAAAATCACTCCGCCAACGATGACACTCAGCCATGCCGCCTGCCCCACTAAGGCGATCAAAGCACGGGGACTAAGCATAATCTGGGCACCTACACAAGTTACAATAACCACAATCCCTAGCTGTAGGGCTGACATATCTGTTTTAGCTTCCAAATTAGCCATCGTTACCACCTATCCTTGTCTGATCCTGAGCGCCAAATTCTTTAGGTCTTTCTTTTAGTAACTTGGCGGGCGCCCTGAGCAGTGCATCTTTCCAGTCTGACAACAAATCGATATTAAACATTCCCCCAAGGTAAGATTCGCCGAAACTACGCAGAGAACATAAATGTACTGTGATTATTAAAAGTCCCAATATGACACCATACAAGCCTAAAATTGAAGATAAAACCAACATTGGTATTCTCAGCCAACGTAATGCCATGCTGAAATTATAGGAAGGCATAGAATAAGAAGCAAGAGCTGTAGTGGCAATAACCACAACCAGTAGAGGATTGATGAGGCCAGCTTGAACGACGGTCGTACCAATAACAAGAGCGCCAATCATACTGGCAGATCCAGCAACCTTTTTGGGTAATCGCACTACGGCCTCCTGAAATACCTCCAGTAAAACTTCCATGATCACAGCTTCCATAAATGAAGGAAAAGGACTACGGGCCCTAAGCTCAGCTACCGAAATAGCCATGGACGTGGGCAACATACCAGGATGGTATGATACGATGGCAACATAGAGAGCCGGTAAATAAATGGCAATAAAAGCTGCTACCCATCGCATTAAACGTATGGAACTGCCAATGATCGGTTGTATATTATAATCATCAGTAGTTTGCATTAAGCCATTATAGGTACAGGGTACTAGCGAAGAGACGGGTGTACCGTCTAAAATAAGTGCCACCCGCCCCTCATATAATGCGCCCAACACTTTATCAGGCCTTTCCGTCGTCTCAGTCTGGGGAAAAGGCGACCAAGGATGATCAATCAAAAATTCTTCAATCAAGGCCGCTCCCAATATTTTATCCACATGAATCATCGACAAGCGGCGTTCTACTTCTTCTACCAAGCCTGGTTTGACCAGATCAGCCACATACAAAACCGCTAGTGATGTTTTGGTACGATCCCCTATCTTCAGTATATGCACTTTAACATTAGCGTCATGAGCGCGGCGGCGAATGAGCACGATATTATCACTCAGTACTTCATTAAATGCTTCATTTGGTCCACGTAAAACATGTTCATTATCTGCCTCGCTGATGCTGCGTTTAGCAAACTGGGCAGCACCAATGCTGAGCCCCTCAGCCAAACCGTCTATCAATAACAGGGCACTTCCTATCATAATTGCCTCAATGGCTACACTGGCTTTTCCTAAGACAGTCACAGAAGCAGCACCCAAAATACTCTCCGCAATCGTCTGCATATCACTAGGAAGACCTTGCGATCCTTTTGCATTGGCATTGCCTTGCTCAGTGATTGAACCAGTCTGGGTCATGAGGGGTTTCATTATGTTTGTTTCTAAATTAACAGTATCAGACATACCACCGAGATAAACTAATAGCGCCATTCTTCCGCCTGCATTGAAAGTGTGAAATTCGATATCACCACAATCACGGAAGACCACCCTGAGTAATTTTTCATTTTCAGCTAGTATTGTGGTAAAGATAAAGGGCTCGCCAGCAGGGGCAGCTACTTGGCGGAGCTGGGCAATGACTTGGCCTATTTCTTCACCAAGTCTAGCGCTTTGCTTTGTAAATTGCCGTAAGCTCGTCAGTCTTCTCTTGGCCTGGGCTAAAGTAGCTTCAGGCATATCAGCGGAAAGTTTGTGTAATGTAGGACATTTTACTTTTGCCACTAGTCTCCCCCCCTCGCCTGTAATTAGTATTTTTTGCGTTTCATTACATATTTATACCAAAAAACATTTATATATCATTTCCTATCATTGTTATTGTGGACCCCGCATGCCCGTATACCGTAATTAACACTTTGTTTGACCATTTAGGTTTAAAATTTCAAAAAATATCACATATTAATAGTAAAAAAATAGTAAGGATAATAACAATGCAAATTATTATAGCTAACCCCGAATGGATATTCCTACTCATTTTCGCCTTAGGCTTTTTGGTATTAGCAATCATATTCTTAACCAAACCTATTTTACGATATATCATTAAAAAAATTTCTGATCATGCAACAAGGATATTGCTTACCGATGAATATTCTAAAAATCTTATGGAGCTATTGCCATCACTGACGCGCTTCTCCATCCTAAATTTATTAGAAATGAGCTTACGGGCTCAAACCGGCAAGGTCATAAAACGGCCACTTGGTTCTCCTAAACATCTTATGGGATATGATAACCTCATGTTTAATCCTCGCCAAATGACTAAGTTATCTCTTCTCGAAGATACTCAGATGGACATGAGTGTAACCATTGGCCCAAATGCTGAAAAGCCCATGACCATAGATATCCCTCTTATGATTGCTGGGATGGCTTATGGTTTAGGTCTTAGTGAAGAAGCTAAAATAGCGTTGGCTAGGGCATCAAAGACCCTAAAGACGGCCAATTGTTCTGGTGAAGGCCCTTTTTTGCCCGAGGAACCCGGTGAGTCAGGAAAATTCGTTCTGCAAATTTGCCAATGGTCATGGGGGGGGAGAACGCTGGAGCAAATTGCCTCTGCTGATATGTTGGAAGTTAAGATGGGGCAAGGTGCAGATGTAGGTACATCGAGTATCGCGGCTATTGAATTCGAGGGGAGGGCACAAGTACTTGCAGGATTAAAGTCTGACGAGCCTGCTACAGCCTTATTGGCACCACCTGGGGTGGAAAAAGCTGAAGATTGGCCTGCTTTCATGGAAAATTTACGCCTCAGAGCTAACGGTATTCCAATCGCCTTAAAACTTATGGCAACTGACCGCATTGAGGAAGAGTTGTTTGTAGCGGTAAATTTAGGTTTTGATGTCGTAGTCATTGATGGTACCGGAGGAGGGTCTCACGCAACAGCGCCAATTAAACAAGATGATTTCGGAATACCAGGTTTAATTGCCTTGGTTCGCGCAAAACGTTATTTGAAAAACCATCAGATTAGTTTGGTCATGTCAGGTAGATATTTTACTCCAGGTCAGTGTCTTAAAGCCCTGGCTTTAGGGGCGGATGCTATTTATCTTGGTACGGTTCCTCTGTTTGCCTTAGGGCACGGCCAGGCGAACAAAGTGCTCCCATGGGAACCGCCAACTACGCTAATCTATTATGATTCTCCAACCAAATCCCAGCTAAATATTGATCAGGCCGCTACGAGTGTAACAAATACATTTAAATCCATGGTTGTCGAAATGCAAGATGCAATGCGTGCCTTAGGAAAGTCGTCTTTAAAAGAACTGAGTCCTGACGACCTTGTAGCACTAGATGCGTTCACAGCCCAAGTTACAGGGGTCAAACAGGTATCCGACCAAAGTGGAACGCAACCTACTACCCACTCTCCAGCCGAACAACTGAATGCATTACATGATTTAAAGCTCTTACTATACCATGCCCATCGCCTTGTTATCTTTCAAGAAAAGATGATTACTATTTTACGGAAAAATGAACTTACACAAAATATTGAGAATTTCAAAATAGAATATCAGACTTTCGAATAAGTCCAGTTTGGTAACTTTAAAATGCCGAAGAACCGATCAGTCATCCCTGATCGGTTCTTCATGTTGTTACAAGATAGTATCTTTTAGTTACCTTTTTAGTTCCAGCGTTTTTGGATTATTACGTCCTTAAAATATTGTCCAATAATATCTTGAGGCGTCTTACCCATTGTGGCCATTTTATTGGCACCCCACTGAGACATGCCAACACCGTGACCATAGCCTTTACCTGTAAAGGTTATCGTATCACCACTCACTTCCACCTTATCAAGTAGCAGGGATTTCAGTTTTGTACTGCCAAGACCGACTCTCAGTTCTGGACCTGATACTTGAATATTTTTATTGATGAGCATCGTCGTCGTCCGCCCTGATGGTCCCTTGTTACCAATTTCTGCACTATCAATACTCGTCACTGTTTTTCCCAGCTTCGTCAGCACATCCATTACTTCTTTTTTAGTAAAAGAGGCTGTCCAGTTTTGCACATCGGCAGGAGCCAGGTCGTCTGGGGACTGTACTGACTGAATATAAAGCGGTTCAGTTTCTTTAAAGTCAAGACCTTCTTTGGCAGATGCCGTAATGCCGCCAGCCGAAGCGTGAAACCAAGCATGAATTGGCTTACCTTGATAAGTAACAACCATACCACGCGTCATATCAATAGCCTTCTTCACATTTTCACTGATGGCTTTCCCATTATAAGCTTGAAACTCCTTAATATCAGTGGAAGCCTGGGTGCCTCGCGCTGGTACACCGCCTTTTTCTTCGATGGCTTGCATTGTAAAAGTACGAGCCAGTATGGCCTGAGCGGCTAACGCTTCTACGGGCCAGTCAGCTTTCATTTCCCCTGCCACTACGCCAGCAATATATTCTTCCATCTTCATAGTTTTCTTTTCGCCTGTTTCATGCATAAACACCGTAATATCAGGTTCATTGCCTTGAACAACCTCTTCTTGTGGTGCTGGGGGCTGAGTCGGTGGCGCAGTTTCAGGCTTTTTCTGAGCCCGATTGAGCATTGAACAACCACTCATCGTAAGCAATAACACTAACACCATGGCTACCAGCAAATACCATTTTTTATACCACATTACTCTTTATACCTCCTTATAAACTTTACGGTTAGTATGACAAAAAACATCTAAATAAATTCATTATTTGACTAACCTGCAGTTATTATCTGATAAATAGGTAGTGCTAAACTGATGGCAATGAGTATATACACTCCTACCGCGCCCAGAGTATTGCCCTCTTGCCAGAGCCAGCGAGCAAAGGTGTAGGCATGAATACCTGCTAGCGTAGCAACAATCACAAAAAGATAGTTCACCAGTCTCCCCCTTCACCTTAATCCTCACTTCACAGGAAACGTCCGTAGCATTAGCCCACTACGGCGAATTTGAGTATTAATGTCCACAAAAACTTCAGCCTGCCGGTATTTTTTATTCCATTCATAGTCGTCTAGCTCTTGATTCGTCTGAAAAGCTGGGCGCAGATAATCACCAAAACCTACTACATCAGCATCAAGCTCTTGTGTCCGCCTGATAAAATTGAGCATTTCCTGCTGATATACTTTATTGATCTGGTTTTCTAATAGTGTTAGATTGTCCTGCTCATAATTAATACCGGAGCTAATACTGGAAATATTCCCTTCGAGCAGTATGCTAACATGAATGACTGGGTGACCTTCAACTATAGTGGTCTTTATCTTAGGTTTAGATCCTAAACGCAGGTTAATATTGACAGATGATTGGGGATCAAGAGGATCTTCCACTGCAAGAAATCCACGGGAATATGTCCCGAGGAGCATTGACAGTATGCGAGTTTCAGTGGTACTTAGGGTACCAACCATCTTGTCACCAGAAAATAGTGCCGTACCGGCAAATTCCGCAGCATTACCGCCACTGCGTGGGATATCGCCAGCACTGTAGCCATCCATTCCCCCCCCTGGAACTTTACTCGTACTGATTTCTCCCTCACCAGACTTAGGGTTGATAGCAACTAACACCATATACGGCTGGGCGCTATTGCTTTTAAGCCTCATATAAAACTGATGTAGGCTAGTCGGCAGAAAATAGCTTGCCTCGCTTGTTTCAAACATCAGCTCATAATACTTGGACAGCGAAGTAACCAAGTTAGGCTTGTTGCTTTCTAAGAAATCCTTGGCCGTTCCTCTTGTTACCAAAACGAACATGGAGCCACGATATTCATAGTAACGCAAAAATGGCGCTACTATATTACTTAATCCTTTGCGAGCCAGTTTTTCCCCTATCACTATCACTTTAACATGGGCTACTGATGGTTCTTGCGATATCTCGGAACTTATCAAATTACGTCCTTCAGCAATTGATGAAGCAGTATTTGTTATGACAACCGTAGCTTTACTGGCATCCTCTTTACCACCTTCCTGGTGAGGAACGGCAAATTGATAAGTCAAACGAATCATATCCTCCTGCTCACTTGTATCTAAACCTACGGCTATAACATTGCCCCTTTCGTCAAGTTCTTTTGCTCCATTACATCCGGATAACAAGATAGAGAGACCAAACAAAATCGTCAAGGAAATCAGGCGGAGGCACATGATTTTTTCCTCCTCTTCTTCACGAAGGCCATTGTGAATAATATTCCGGGAAAGACATATATGCCCAGATTTGATACCTGGATCAACAATTGGTCAACATGAATGGTATAGCCAATATCAGGGGGCAACATGGCAAGCTGGGCGACAAAGATAACTCCCAGAGGTACAATTGGCCGCATTGTCGGCAATTTTAGCAAAAGAGCAATAAGATATAAGCCAATATACAAACTGCCAGCAATGGATAACAGTCCTAAAATAACCCATATCAGAATAAATACGACTTCAATACGTTGAATATACTCGTTAATATACACTAGGCGTGCTAGTTCAAAATACGGCATGACCCTCTCCGCGCCAACAGCTACACCAAAAACCATGGTGTATACAAGGGCAAGCATTATTCTCAATACGGCTGTGCCGCCTAAAGCATACATAGCGATAGTCTTGATTGTTTTAGAATTTTGGAAAGCTGACGACAAAAAGACTAATGATAAGACTCCTAAATTAAGGCCCACATTATTTATGCCTGACTGCACCGCTGGCATAATACCATTACCCTGCCAGGGAGTCAAATTATATACGACATAAAAGGGGCTAACGAGGACAAAAGTCAAAATGAGGCCACCGACCATAAGAGGCAGCATAATATAGCCTGAACGACAGATAGCCTCAATACCTAAGTAGCATAGTATACCAACAGTGACTGCATACCAGACGATCACCACTTCAAAATTTGCCTGATGCAAAGCCGTAATCAATGTATATTCTGCAAATTGCCTGAGCAGGAGGGCGCTATTGCCTAAAAACATACCGATATATGCGAGTATAATAAGCCATGTTCCTATTTTACCCACCAGATGCTGGCATACTGCAACGATGTCCCCGGATACACTATTGTTTACATAGACCATCATATAGAGCACCAATAAGGGAATGATGGTATTAATAAGCATCGATAACCACATAAGCTGCCCACTTTCCTGAATGCCATCTGCCAGTCGCGACAAAAACAGACGGGGAATAATTAGTCCAAACACCAAGGCTATGCCCTCAGCGATGCCGAGTTTGCCCACATGATATGCATTCACGATTCATCCCCCCCAACTGGTGTTTCCTCAGCCCACGGTCTGCTGACGGCATTTTGACGGATAACATCCTGAGGATTCAGTTCATCAGGCCTGGTTTGTTGCAGATGTCCAGGTTTTCTCAAGATTACATCTGCTCCAGGAATGGTCTTGGGTGCTACAGGTGCCAGATATGGCATACCAAAGGACTTCATTGAACAAAGTACTGCCGTAAAAACTAATAGACCGCAGGCCATCCCCACAAGCCCCATCGACATGGCCAAAAATATAAATACAAGACGTAATAAGCGAAAAGCAGAGGCCAATCTATACTCTGGGATACTGTATGATGCCAGGCCTGTCACCGCAATCACAATAACCATGATCGGACTGACAATCTTAGCAGTTACGGCCGCTTGCCCCAATATAATGGCGCCTACGATGCCAAGAGTAGAACCAAGTATGCCAGGAATGCGCAGTCCACCTTCACGAATCATTTCAAAAGAAAATTCCATTAACAATATTTCAAGGATAGTAGGGAATGGTACTTGTGCTCTGGCTGCCGTAATCGTTAACAATAGCTCGGTGGGCAACGCTTCCGGATGAAAGGTACTGATGGCAAGATATGTGGCTGGCAACAACATCGATATAAATCCACAAATCCACCTGATTATACGTAGAATATTGGAATAATAATAATGAAGTGCAAAGTCATCAGCCGAATGCATGAGTGTAAATATAGAGACAGGTACAATATGCCCAAAAGGGCTACCATCCACCAAGAAGGCCACCCGCCCCTCAGCTAAGTGTACAACCACCCGGTCTGGGCGTTCGGTAGATAATGTTTGTGGAAATGGATTGCCGGGAAAATCTACAATGAAATGCTCCAGCATACCTGAATCAATAATAAGGTCCGTACTAATTCCTTTAATACGCCGTCTTACTTCAGCAACCAGCTCACGATTGGCTACTGATTTCAAATACATGACCGCGCAGTTTGAATGACCGCGTTTGCCGACAGGTATCATCTCAGTTACTAAATCGCTGGAATGCAGCATTGACCTGATCAGTGTCGTATTCACCCGCAGTACTTCAGTAAAGGCATTTTGCGATCCCCGCACTGACTGTTCAGTGGCTGGGCGGTCAACGCCTCGATGCTCAAACCCTTTGGTTTCTATGGTCACTGCCTCGCCGATTCCATCAAAAAACAGTACCGCATCACCAGTATTAATACCTTGCTTCACCTCCTTAAAGCTACCTACCCGCGAGGCTTGTCCACTCGGCAGGCACTGCTCGATAATACTACCTACCAAATCATCACCATTGAGCTTCTTCCGAGCATTCCTCATCAGCATCAAGGGCTGCAACACTGTCATATTCACAATTTTCTTATCCGCAAGACCGTCCATAAACACCAGCATAGCCTTGATCTCAGGCTGATCTGGAATCGTAAGCTTACGAATCACAACATCTTTATTAAGAGGTATATTATATATCGATTCAATGTTTTTCTGGTTTTCCTCCAGGCTCGTACTAAGAGCAGGCTCATTGCTCACGTTACCATTATTGTCATAGTCTACTAATATTGCATTTATCTCAGCCTGTTGTTTTTCCAATTGGATATATTCGCTCTTCAATTGCTCTGCCTTATCAGGTCGCTGTCCATTACGCAAAGCTTCAATTGACTTTTCTATGAAAATCGCCAAACGCCTAGTATAACGCAGCATGGCTTCAAACTGTCGCAAACTTTCTGACAAACCTGCCGGCGGCCCTTCACAAGCGTTCTTCCCATCTTGCTGGGTCTCATCCAAAACGAAAGGGTCAGGCGGGTGGGTAGGCTGGTACACCAACAAATTCTTTATGCTTGTGAAGGTTTTATTAATTGCATTCTCCCCCATACCACCACCTCCAGTTACTCTTTTTTATAGTTTTTACCAAAATAATGTTTTTTAGCAAATATTTTTATAAAAAAAAGACTGCTTCCTCTCAGGAAACAATCTCTTTTTGTACTTTATAGATAGAACCCACTCAACAATGACTGCCTTGCAATAATAAAATGACAGAATCAATGTTTTGATGCACCCAATTTGCGCTGCAAAATTTTACTTGGGATGGTAACCAGCAGGTTTAAAATCAAAATGGTAATAACCAGAAGCGCAGCGATACCATTGGCAATATCAATTCGATCAGGTACCAAGCCCACAGCCATAACATACCAAAGATGCACCGCCAACGTTTCACCAGCTACTGTCACATCGAAATCTGGTATCTGCCGCGATACCGTAGTACCAGCCGTAAATATTAAAATGGCCGTTTCTCCCAGAGCCCTACCAGCCGTCAAGGTAATTCCTGTAATAATACCAGGCAGTGCATTCGGCACAATAACGCGCCAGATCGTCTGCCATTTAGTAGCCCCCAGAGCTAGACTAGCTTCACGATACTGATCAGGAACCGTTCGTACTGAGTCTTCTGTGACCCGCACGAGCACTGGTAGATTGAGCAGCATCAGGGTCAGAGCACCACCGATAATGCTAAATCCCATTCCTAATATATTGACAAAGATAATCATACCAAATAGTCCGAGTACGATGGAGGGAACCGTGGCCAAGCTTTCAGTACTTAAACGAATCATATCAGTTAGACGATTATCCCCCGCATATTCAGCTAGATACACACCTGCACCAACCGCTAGAGGGATAGAAAATAGCAGAGATAAAAATAGGATATAAAAAGAATTAAATAATTGGGGTCCAACACCGCCCCCTGCTTGAATCTCACTAGGTTTTCCAAGAATGAAATCCCACGACAAAACAGGGACTCCTTTATATAAAATATACACTAAAAAAGCGATTAAGATTCCTAAAATAACAATAGCCGCCAGCCACATGACCATCGTCGCTAGTTTATCTATGATTCGTGCTGACATCTATACCACCTTCCTTTTAGCAACATAGCGTATAACAACAATCATGAGTAGTGATATGAGCAGTAACACCAACGCCATCAGAAATAAAGAATTTCCCCAAGCGGAACCAAAAGGCGTATTACCCATTTCCACCACAATCTCACTGGGCAATGTGGAGGTTGGCATAAATAATGACATGACGAGCTGGGGAGCATTACCAATAACCATCTGTACAGCCATAGTCTCCCCTATCGCGCGAGCCATAGCCAAAATAACAGCTGTTAATATTCCTGGCAATGCCGCTGGCAAAATGACATGCCATATAGTCTGCCATCTTGTAGCCCCTAGTGCGAGTGAAGCTTCCTCTAGATTATGAGGTACGGAACGTATGGCATCTTCAGAAATACTGATAATTGTTGGCAGGATCATCACCGCCAAGATAATAGCAGCAGCCAATAAGCCAAAACCCACACTCACATGAAAATAGTTTCTAATAAAAGGAACGATAATGATGATTCCAATAAATCCATATACAACCGAAGGAATCGCTACATACAAATTAGTTGCTGGACGCATGATTTCCGCTAACCAGTCGGGGGCAATCTTAGCCATAAATACCGCTCCCGCCAACCCTAGAGGAGCTCCAAATAATATGGCCAACACTGTTACGGCCAGAGAGCCGACAATAAAGCTTAGGGCGCCATACTGTCCCTCAGTAGGATCCCATTTTGCTGACAAGAAAAATTCCATTGGCCCGACCTCACTAAAAGTCCTTACTCCTTGCCAACCGACAAAAACAATAATAGATAAAATAATAAGCGCCATACAACTGGCACTGGCAATAAATATATGCCGCATATAACGATCATAGCGTAATTTTAATTGATGCTCTTTTTCCACTAGTTGCATAAAAGTCTCTCCTTCTACAAAAAGACTTGGCCCCAGCCAAGTTTTATTTTTTGATCATTTATCTAAAGTGTAACCTATTCATAAATGATCTATGTTATGTTTTGGTTAATAATTTGTTAATTTTTCTAAAAGCCTCACATTTTTCTGATGGAATCAAGAAAGTACAACACTTTCTCGACTCCAAGTAAGGGCAAAATAAACTGCCATATTGGGCAGTTTATTTTTTGCGCATCCGATGTCCTGTTACTAAATAGATAACCCATTCTGCAATATTAGTAGCATGATCCGCTACTCTTTCCAAATAGCGAGCCACAAATAATAGCTGTGTGGCCTGTTTAATTGTAGTGGGGTCTTCCATCATATATGTCAATAATTCTCGCAAAGTTTGAGAATACAGATCATCGACCGCATCATCATCTGCACATACCTGCTCAGCTAGAGTAATGTCTAGATTGATATAAGCCACTAAAGAGTCATTGAGCATTTTTTGCGCCATAGCCGACATACGGGGAATATCCACCAGAGGCTTAATGATAGGTTGATCGCCAATACTTAACGTAATTTTAGCAATGTCAAAGGCATGGTCACCTACCCGTTCTAAGTCTGTGGTAATTTTGAGTCCTGTACTAATAATTCGAAGATCACGAGCTAAAGGCTGTTGCCTGGCAATTAATACGATACATTTGTCTTCAATCTCGCTTTCCATATTGTCAATATAGTCATCACCATCCATAACACTTCTGGCCATTTCAAAATCTTTGTTTGTCAATGATGTCACAGCTTGGCCAACCGCCTGTTCGACACGTGTACCCATATTCAATATTTTTTGCCTTAATGCTTCTAGTTCCTGGTTATAGCTTTGTCTGGTACTCGTCATATTTCGCCTCCATTAACCAAATCGTCCAGTGATATAATCTTCTGTACGTTTATCTTGCGGCCGAGTGAACATGATATCTGTTTTATCATATTCCACCACTTCACCGTTTAAGAAAAACGCTGTGCTATCTGATACCCGAGCCGCCTGTTGCATATTATGAGTAACCATTACAATCGTATACTTGGCTTTTAACTCAGCTACTAATTCTTCGATTTTCATTGTTGATATGGGATCAAGAGCCGAGCATGGTTCATCCATTAAGAGCACTTCAGGCTCAATAGCCAGCAATCTAGCAATACACAGTCGTTGTTGCTGACCACCGGAAAGACCCATGGCTGAGCCACTCAGACGATCTTTTACTTCATCCCACAGGGCTGCTCCTTGTAGGCTTTTTTCCACCCGTTCATCGAGTATTGACTTATTTTTTATACCATGAATCCGCGGGCCATAAGCAATATTATCATAAATTGACATAGGAAAAGGATTAGGCCTTTGAAAAACCATCCCCACTCGTTTTCTTAGGCGTACAACATCAGTGTCAGGATGATAAATATTGACACCATCTAATAAAATTTCGCCCTCTATTTTCACATTAGCAATTAAATCATTCATTCGATTCAGTGTTTTGATAAAAGTGGATTTACCACAGCCCGAAGGGCCAATTAAAGCCACTACACTATTTTTTTCCACACCAAGGGATATTTTTTTCAATGCCAATACATTCCCATAATATAGTTTCAATTTGTTAACATGAATTTTATAATCCATATACTTCCTCCTGTAGGTTAGCTCTTAATAACATGCTGAACATCCTTACAGCAATATACCACAAAACACACTTCTTTATTATTAAGTTTATATTAATATTTGGTTAAATTTCACTAAAGCGATAGCCAACGCCCCTTACTGTTTCTATCGCTTCAGCAACTTCAGGCTGTTTCGCCAGTTTGGCTCTTAGATGCCGAACATGCACGTCGACGGTACGTGTATCACCAAAGTATTCATAGCCCCATACTTTTTCCAGCAATTGTTCTCGGGTATAAGCTCTTCCAATATTTGTAACAAATATTTTTAAGAGTTCATATTCTTTCGGCGTAAGTTCTAGCTTATCGTTACCTAAGTACACCTCGTAGCTGGTAAAATTCAGCTTCAATTTACCTAAAGCTAACTGACCATCTTGTCTACTACCTTTCTGACTGCGACGCAGTACTGCTTTAACCCTTGCAACAAGTTCTCGGGGGCTAAAGGGCTTGGTCATATAATCATCAGCACCGAGTTCTAGCCCAATAATCTTATCAACTTCATCATTTTTTGCTGTCAGCATGATGATCGGAATACCCGCTGTATGATTTTGACCTTTCAGAATACGGCATACTTCCAGACCATCAATACCTGGTAGCATCACATCTAAAATAATCAAATCAGGCCTTACTGTTCTAGCTAATTCTAATGCGGTATGCCCATTATCAGCTTCTAATGTATGATAACCCGCTTTATCTAAATTAAACTTGAGCAATGCGCAAATCGATGGCTCATCATCAACAATTAATATGTTACTTGCCAAATTTATCACTCCCTATTAAAACCATCAGATACGTCGAGGAGAAAAACTTATAAAATTTGATATTATAAGAAGAACCAGGTTATTAATAACCTGGTTCTTACTTATCATAAAATTTTATTGATTAACGGCGTCTTTCAAGCCTTTACCAGCTTTAAATACTGGATTTTTTGATGCTGGAATGGTGATTTCAGCACCAGTTTGAGGGTTACGACCTTTTCTTTCCTCACGAGCTTTCACTTCAAAAGTACCAAAACCAATGATTTGTACCTTATCTTCCTGTGCTAAAGCTTCCTCAACGCTAGCAAATAGCGCATTAATCGCTTTCTCAGCATCCTTCTTCGTCAAACCTGCCTTTTCTGCAACATTTGCAACTAACTCAGTTTTATTCACAAAAATAGCCTCCTTCTTGAAAATCATTACGACTAGTTTATTCGCTATCATTCTTTTTATTCCTGTCTGTATTTTAAAAAAACATTAAATAATCATTAAAATCTTGCTTTTTCTTGCTTTTTAGCCTGTTCCCACAACATATTAAGCTCATCTAACCCTAATTTTTCCCATTTAAGCTTATTATTATTCACAACATTTTCAATATAGGAAAACCGCTTTATAAACTTGTTATTGGTCACATTAAGGGCCACTTCGGCGTCAATTTTCAAGAACCTTGCCAGATTTACTACCGAAAACAAGACATCCCCCAGTTCACCTTCTACATCTGCAGTTTTTCCTTTTTCACAAGCAGACTTCAGTTCAGTTATTTCTTCTTGTATTTTATCCCATACAGGTTCAATATTATCCCAATCAAACCCAACCTTAGCCGCTTTAGCCTGAAGCTTATAAGCGCGCATCAGACTAGGCAGACCCTTAGGTATGCCATCTAGTACCGAAAGCCTTTCACTGCCGTATTCCTGCCTTTTAATGGCATCCCAGTTTAATACGACCTCTCCAGCATCCCGAACGGTAATATCACCAAATACATGAGGATGACGACGCACCATTTTTCTCGTAATCGTATCAACCACCTGCTGCATAGTAAATACTTTTGATTCTTCGGCTATGCGAGCATGAAAAATAATCTGCAACAATAAATCTCCAAGTTCCTCACATAACTTTTCCCCTTGCTCTAGGTCAATCGCTTCTAGTACCTCATACACTTCTTCTACCAGATAACGTCTCAGACTCTTATGGGATTGCTCAACATCCCACACACAGCCCTCTGGTGAACGAAGAGTAGCCATAATATCAACTATAGGGCCAAGGGTAAACCTTTCCACTGCTGGTTTACGGGACACATACAGACTGGTAAGATGGTTAATCCCAGATATCCGATCCAATTCAAAGAGAGGAATTGGTAGAATTTGTTCTGCTGGTAGACCCAAATTCTGTACAACCACTACTTCGTAGTCATCAGGATAATATTCCATCAATGCTAATTTCACTTCTGAGGCTACATGAGGATTATATACTTGGGTCACCACCAAAGCAGTCCCAAGTTCAGGATGAAGCATTGTTACATCAGCAGCATCAAGAACTGTGAGCCCTTCAATTGGATCGACAGCAAGCCTTGTATATAACACTTCCAAAAAGCTCATCCCTGGCAAAATAGTAACGGTAATTCCCTGCAATATCGCTAGTTGCCTAATAAGAATAACTGTTCTTTCAGCTACTAGCGGGCTGCCTGGCACAGCGTATACAAGGTTTTCCCCTAATGCCGCCTGCCTTAGGCAATCGCTGGCAATCGCTTTATACACCTCTTCAAAAGAGTCTTTCTCTTCATAAACATGATCATAGCTGGTAAACTCAATACCTTGGGCCACCATTTCAGAGACAGTGGGATGTTTAGCGGTGCGCAAAATCAGGGGTTTGGCTGATTTTAACATTTCTAAAGTTTCTACCGTAATAAGCCCAAAAGAACCAGGACCCAAGCCTACAATTGTAATTTTCCCCATATAATCCCCTCATATTCATATTGAAATTAAAAGCAACAAACTGCGAAGTTTCCAATATTCCGCTTCATCATACTACTTACGCAATAAACCTATTTTGCCCAATATCCCAGATAGTCCCATGCCAATCTTAGGTATTTTTTCAACATCACGACGACCTATACCGCCCAACAGTAACAGTGTAACACTATATACGATACCACCAATACCGATAGATATCAAGGTTGCAATTGTATTATGGAAAATCTTAAGCATAATACTATCATATGCCAGCAAGACCACCACACCCATCACAATGGTAGCAACAATGGTTTTTAATGTATCTCTGATATCAATACTAAACCCAACATAACGATATACAAAATACATATTTAAAAGGGCCGCTACACCAAAATCAACGTTTGTCGCCCAGGCAGCGCCTTTAATACCCAGAGACGGCATGGCTGTTAATGAATAGCTCATAAATATTTTCACTACAGCTGCAACAACCATATTAATTAGGGGAATTGCAGTATGACCCAGTCCTTGCAAGACCCCTGTGCTAACCTGATGCACTCCTAGGAGTACAATGCCAATAGACAAAATAGCAATAGGCACGCCAGCATTTGGTGTACCATAGAGCATTTGAGAGATAGGCGTCGCTAGCAAATACATGCCGACAAAGCTAGGTATAGTAATCAAATTGGCAATCCGCATGGCCATGGCTGTACGCTGATAAATGCGTTGATGATTGGATAAGGTAAAAGCTTCCGATATCGCAGGCACTAAGCTAGCCGCCAGCGAAGCGGTTAAAATGGTGGGCAAGTTGATCAGTGCGATGGCCATGCCTGTAAGATAACCAAAGAGTTCAGTAGCCTGAGTCACCGTATAGCCAGCCACCTCGAGCCGCGCTGGTACAATGAACAAGTCAATACTCGCTACCACTGGCAACATAATATTAGCCAACGATACTGGCAATGCTAATTTTACAATACGAGATATAATTTTAAAACTTGATTGCTGAGGCATGTCTGGTTGCATCGCTATGTTACGTTTTAAATCAGCACGATTCTGGTAATAAAAATAAATTAATACCAAAAGACCTGCTAATGCCCCTGGAGCTGCACCAAAACTGGCACCAGCCGCCGCATATTCAAGGCCTAGGGGCAGTAAGTAATATGCGAGGAAAATCATAGTCGCCACTCTGAACAATTGTTCAAAAATCTGCGATACAGCTGTTGGTGTCATCATCTGCAATCCCTGAAAATAGCCACGATAGCTTGATAATATCGTAACGAATAATATCGCTGGAGCTAAAGCGACAATGGCATAATAAGCCCGGGCATCCCTTACAAAATGCTGTTCAATAAGCCACCCTGCACCGAAATATAATAAAAAAGTGAATATAATTCCAGTTATCGTTAGGAGTGCCAAGGAAATCCGAAACACACGATTCGCACCGCGGAAATCAGATAAAGCTACTTTTTCAGCAACAATAATCGAAATAGCTACCGGAATACCGGCTGATGAAATACTCAGCGCTAGTAGGTAAATAGGATAGGCCATCTGATAAAGTCCAATGCCCTCCCCGCCGAGCAGACGAGATAATAAAATACGGTTTACCGAGCCAATCATTTTCACAACTATACCGGCAACAGTTAAAATTAACGCTCCTTTTAAAAATGTATCTTTACTCACCTGCGTTCTTCCTTTCCACAACATTCTCCACTCATATCCTATAGAGTCTGTTTTAAAAAACCCACCTGCGCTATTCGCGTAGGGGGCAGGCCACATTTCCATTTTAGGTTTACGTATTTCTTAAGCATTACCTATTATACCAAAATATAGTAATTTATAACATAGTCTATTTTAAAAGTTCTCATTAGAAAAGTAGCGAACTCATGTCCGCTACTTAATATTCATAAAAAAAACTTATTTATGGAGCCATTTGTTTGGCGAGAAATCCTGCCGCTGTTTCGGCTAGCTTGACTTCCATTTCACCCATTTGAATCCCTGGTTGCTTAGAGCAAATAATAACTGCGCCAATAGCAGCACCTTCAACCATAATGGGCGCCATAACTTCAGATGTAAACTTACACAGTTCATCTTCATCGTCACCATCAATAATGCAACCTTTACAACTTTTCCCTTCACCAAGATTATTCAGCAAAATTGCTTTGCGGTCTTCCATTACTTTTTCCACAACTGATCCCAATGGTTTATTTAAAAATTCCTTCTTTGATGAGCCGGCGACAGCAACTACATTATCTCGATCTGCTATTAAGACAATATGTCCGATAGCTTCATACAGTGAATCAGCATATTCTTTTGCGAAATCACCCAATTCGCTTACTGGAGAATATTTTTTCAGAATAACTTCTCCCTCGCGATCAACATATATCTCTAATGGATCACCTTCGCGAATCCTAAGTGTTCGCCTAATTTCTTTGGGTATAACGATTCTACCTAAATCATCAATTCGCCTTACAATTCCAGTCGCTTTCACCAGTATCCCCCCTTTTCTACAAGTTTTTACATGGGATTGTAATGATAGTATATATCTGACCTAACATTTTTATTCACCTGCATTTGCCATTTAATAATTATATTAGCTATTATCTTTTTACATTACGATGGGAGTTAATGTGGTCAAGACCTTTACCAGCCAGGGAAGCAACGAATTATTGGCTATTTGCAGCGTTTTTACCCTAATACCTTCAGGGTAAATGTTAACTCTGCCTGGGAATTTTTCTTTAAGTGCCATAACCTGGGTTGGTTCCACATTAGGTCGATCACCAAACATCACTTCTACATCATTAGGATGCTGAATAACAGAACGAATACCAATTGTCCTGGCTAAATTTTTAATTTTAACGACTTCCAGTAAATTCAATACACATTGGGGTGGTTCGCCAAATCTATCAATTAACTCATCTAATAAATCAGTAATATGCTCTTCACTTCTGCTAGCGGCAATACGTTGATATATTTCAATTTTATGCATGGCATCACTAATATAGTCGCCACTAATATAAGCATCGATATTAAATTCTAATACAGGTTCCATTGCCACGGTAGCGATCTGTCCTGTTTTCAAATGTTGTACCGCTTCATCAAGCAGACGACAATACATTTCAAAACCCACACTGACAATATTCCCATGCTGCTGTGCGCCTAAAATATTACCAGCACCGCGAATTTCTAGATCCCGCATAGCAATTTTGAAACCTGCCCCTAGTTCAGCGAACTCCTTAATAGCCTGCAGACGTTTTTCCGCTACTTCGGTCAGTACTTTATCTGGACGATAGGTAAAGTACGCAAATGCCATACGATGTGAACGTCCTACCCGTCCGCGCATTTGATACAACTGAGACAAGCCAAATCTGTCGGCATCATACACAATAATCGTATTAGCATTTGGCACATCAAGACCATTTTCAATAATACTCGTACAAAGTAGCACATCGTCATTACCTTCGTAGAAATCAAGCATGGCCCGTTCTAATAGGTCGCCTGGCATTTGACCATGGGCAACGCGAATTTTGGCATCAGGTAACATTTCTGCTAAACGCCGATACATTTTGTCAATTGTCTGAACCCTATTATAAACAAAATACACCTGCCCGCCCCGTTTTAGTTCTCGCTTAATGGCATCGCGAATGATTTCTTCATCATATTCCACGACATAGCTTTGTACAGGGAAGCGTTCTTCTGGGGCAGTTTCAATAATACTCATGTCCCGAGCACCCACTAAGGACATATGCAATGTGCGGGGAATGGGTGTGGCACTGAGTGTCAGTATATCAATATCAGTACACCATTTTTTTAACTTTTCTTTTTGCTTGACTCCAAAGCGTTGTTCTTCATCTACAACAAGCAGTCCAATGTTTTTAAATGTCACATCCGACTGCAAAATACGATGGGTACCAATAAGCACATCCACTTTGCCACTGGCGAGTTCCTCGATAGTAACTCTTTGCTCCTTGGCACTCCTAAAACGACTCATTACATCTACAGACAGTCCTGTTCCTTCGAACCGAGCGGTAAACGTCTGATAATGTTGCTGCGCGAGCACTGTCGTTGGTACTAATACTGCAACTTGTTTACCATTCATTACAGCCTTGAAAGCCGCTCTAAGAGCCACCTCTGTTTTGCCAAATCCCACATCGCCACACAGCAAACGATCCATCGGGCGCGCCACTTCCATATCGGCTTTAATTTCTGCAATAGCGACAAGTTGATCAGGTGTCTCTTCAAAAGGAAAAGCATCTTCAAATTCTTTTTGCCAAGGCGAGTCAGCATCACAGGCGAAACCTGTTGCAACCTGTCTTTGGGCATATATTTCTAGCAGTTCTTTCGCCATATCAGCTACTGCCTTTTCCGCTTTACCCTTAGCTTTGATCCATTCACTACCACCCATTTTACTAAGACGAGGTGCATCCCCCTCTGAACCGATATATTTGTGCAGTAATTGGACCTGATCCGTGGGCACATAGAGTTTATCTTCCCCGGCATAACGAATATGCAAATAATCTTTGTGAACCGTGCCTACAACAAGTGTCTCTACACCTACATATTTGCCAATACCATGATTGATATGTACAACATAATCACCAATTTTAATATCACGAAAATAAGCAATTTGCTGCCCCTTGGCTACCCTTGGACGTGGTTTTTTCTTCTGGCGCCCCATAATGTCTTTCTCAGTACAGATCACGAAATGAACTTGAGGCAGTTCAAAACCTGATGACAATATACCTACTGTCACTAAGGTAGTACCCGCAACCAAAGTATGTACGTCGTTAGCAAAAATAGCGTTGATCCCTTCTTCGACCAGACTTTGCTGCATAAACATGGCTTTTTCCAGGTTAGACATAACAATAACTGTATTGTAATTGCGTTCCTGCCAACTTTTTAATTCTGTCAACACCATATCCATCTGCCCGTGAAAAGGCGCAACCCCTTTGGCAGTAATACTTATAATCTCATGCGGTTCAGTGTAAGGAATTTTCTGCAACATTAATGATAAATACAGTATATTATTTTTTTTAGCCACCGCTACTAAATCCGACCAGCTAAATGTGATTTTCTTTAGCTCAGGATTTTCTTTGATTAATTTACCAATTTGCTCTCTAATACGCGCTGCTTCATCGAAAATAATCGTGGCTGAATCAGGCAAATAGGATAAAAATACAGCATGCTTATGTTTGCATTGCACTTCAGAAAGTGCTAGTATATCGACCGCCGCCACACTGTTTATAGAACGCTGCGTGATAGGATCAAATTCACGCAGGGAGTCCACTTCATCGCCAAACAGTTCTAAACGTATTGGTAGCTTATTATTAATGGGGAAAATATCAACAATACCGCCCCTAGCACTAAATTGGCCTATGGATTCGACCTGATCAACACGTGCATAACCAAACTCTACCAATGACTCGATCAATTGCTCACGTATAATTGTAGCAGCCCGGTCTATTGTAATACGACTATTTTCAAAATCTGCCTTGGATAAGACTCTTTGCATGGATGCTTCAGCTGTAGCTAAGACAATAATTTTTTCACCTCGAGCCATACGTCCCAGTACATCCATACGCCTAGCAGCCAATTCTACACCTTTGGCAGCGACCGTAAAAGCAATAATATCGAGCACCGGCAATTCAAGTACAACTGCCTCAGGAATTAGTGTCGCCAAATCCAATCGCAAATATTCAACGGATTCGTAGTTGCCAGTAATAATTACCATCGGCCTCGAATCAGAACGATAAGCGGCTGCCAATAAGGCACTTTTTTGCGCGCCTGTCACTCCATAAATTTGACTCTGATTGGTTTGAAGTCCATAGGCGGTTATTGCTCGTTTAATCCCTTGATCGGTTTGCATGATTTCAAATAACTTATTCATAGACACCTCATCCTATATAAAAAGCGCTAATGAGCTTTTTTAACTAAAAAGTACGTAAGCAGGGAAATTGCAATATAAAAGCACAAAGAAATAATTCACCTCTTTGTGTTTTATTTTTCCTCATAGTTTTTTCTTATGCTACTATGCCAAGAACTATGCTTGCAATGACAGTTAAAAGGGGGCTTTAGCAATTGCTAAAGCCCTTACATATTTTTTGTTTGAAGCAGTATTGGCTAATGATATTAGCATTGCAATACTAAGGTCACAACTCACGAAAAATCTTTTGATAAAGATTTTGGTTCGGACTAATGATGTTCGCATTGCGATGCGAACGAAGCGACTCACGAAAAATCTTTTGATAAAGATTTTGGTTCGCTGCTTCAATGTAACAAATTGATTTTTTGCTCAGTCCCACCTTCATTAGCTAGTCCTAGTGATTCTATACATTCATCACATAATGAATGTACATACATGACATTAGCCAATGAATCAATTTTTATTATATCTTGACGTTCTTCAGCAGTCAAGCAATCAAACCCAAACTTTACTTCATCAACTTGATCTACCTCGATCATATCAATAGCCTCACCACAATTCTCACAGGTATAATATATTTTCATAAACAGTTACTTCCTCCTAAAAGATAATAAAAAGGTGTTATTGGAACCGCAGAGGGGGATATGGAGAAGAACATTTCATAACGATAGCTTAGTGAGACATCCGAATAAGGGTCACATTCCAAACCAAATGTACACCTATCCCGACAATCATTCCAATAAAAATACTACTGCTTAGGTTGAAGACGAAAATCGTTATACCACCAAACAAAGTGTGGCCTACAATGCTAAGCACTGCGGCAACAGTGCCACGCCGTTCATTCTGCCGATTTAACCAATCATAGCCTGCTTCCAAAACACCAAATATGATATGAGTCACTAAAATATCGGCGGCCAAATAATAAGAACAAAGTGTTTTAGTCAACTCTTCCACTACCGGACTATAGCTGATAACAACCTTAATACCAATATATTTTAGCAATAACTTATTGAGCAAAAAACTCAGTCCAGCCATTAGACAGCCAATCACATAAGCCATAACAAATCCTTTACAATCAAGAGTATGAGCATATTATTGCCTATATCTGCTGGGTTTATACTAGGAGTCATTATTCTCGATTTATAGATAAAAAAGCAAATCTGAGCACCAATGGCTCAAATCTGCTTTTCTAGAGACTGCTTACATTAAGGTAGTACGTTATACGGATTTATGGGTACACCATTTTTTCGTACTTCAAAATGCAGATGCGGCCCCGTTGAATTTCCCGTACTTCCCATATAAGCGATAACCTGGCCACCCTTAACATATTGCTCATTTTGCACACTAATTTCACTTAAATGACCGTACAGAGTTGTATATCCCTGATCATGTTCAATCACCACAGTGTAGCCATAGCCACTATACCAACCAGCATAAACAACACGTCCTGCCCTTGTAGCCTTTATCTTAGTGCCAACATCATTGGCAAGATCAATACCATCATGTCTTCTACCCCAGCGATCACCAAAACCAGAAGTTAGTTCTCCCGCTGTCGGCCAGACAAAACGTTCGCTAATACTTCGCGATACAGGAGTATCAGCGCGAGCCAACTGCCGCTCGCTACTCTGAGGCTTCTTGCCACCAGGAATAAATATTTTTTCGCCAATAGTAAGCTCCTCGCTGGTTTTGCTATTGGCAGTCATGATGGTGTCTACACCAACACCATAAAGATTAGCAATACTCCATAATGTATCTCCCATATCAGCCGTATGTAACACACCTTTACCTGGCAAAATTACTAATTGATCTCCCTGGCGAATATCTGCACTAAGATTATTATTCGCGGCCTGCAGGGTATCTACATCAATCGTATACTTTTCAGCAATAGTGGCTAGAGTCTCACCATCTTGCACCGTATGCATCTTCACTTTAGCAGGTTCAACTGTCGGCTCAAGACCTATTGCTAAAATTGGCTCAGGCACCTCAGCTTGCTTATCCCCTACGACCTTCGGCATAAACCCTAGTTTAACTACCAATAAACAAAGGGTCATTGCTACTATTAATGCCCCTAGGATCTTGGGTTGATATTGTATCGTGATGAACTTCACTGCACCACCTCCATCTTATTTACTAAGAAGTGTTCAACAAAAAAACAACTTAGAAGTATATATATACTCCTAAGTTATACATAGTATACTCCTAAGTTATTTCTTTATGCAGCTACAGTATGTTTAGCAGAAAAGCCCTAAGGCCACAAAGCTATTTATTTCACTTACATGTTCGCATTTTTCCAGTCTTCCATAAACTTTTTAATACCAGCATCAGTCAATGGATGATTCAGTAAGCTTAAGAGCACTTTGTAAGGTACGGTAGCAATATGAGCTCCGGCTAATGCCGACTGGGTAACGTGCAGGGGATGACGGACACTAGCAGCAATAATTTCAGTATCAATCTTATGAATAGCGAAAATATCAGCAATGGTTTGCACCAATTCTATGCCATCCTGACTAATATCATCAAGTCGCCCCACAAAAGGGCTAACATAAGAAGCTCCAGCTCGAGCTGCCATAAGGGCTTGATTGGCTGAAAAAATCAAAGTTACATTGGTTTTTATACCTTTGCGTTTTAAAGCGCTTACTGTTTTCAGGCCTTCAATATTTGATGGGACTTTAATAACCACATTGCCTGCGATAGCTGCTAAATCTAGTGCTTCTGGTAACATGTCCGCGAAAACGGTACTCACCACTTCAGCACTAATAGGCCCCTCTACCAGTCCGGCAATTTCTTTAATAACTTCTTTAATGTTTCTTTTTTCTCTCGCAATTAATGAAGGATTCGTGGTCACTCCAGCTACTAGTCCAAGAGCTACACCTTCCTTAATTTCAGTAAAATTCGCAGTATCAAGGAAAAATTTCATATCAAACACCTCTTTCTATCTACTTCTTACAATATTTGTATTCAAAGAGCCAACCTGCTATTTCATAACAACTTAGGTCCAAGTCAATCTATCTAATGTTTATGCCGGGAACGACGTAAGGAAATAATTTCAATATCCTCTAATGCTTCAATATATGTTAAATCTTGCTCACTTTGTGCGGGTATCAATAGTTGGCCACCACATTGAGCACACTCGAGCTCAATGCCATCAGGCAACACTTCTGCCCCAATCACACTGCTACCGCAACGACAGTGCAATCCGCCTTTCTCCGCCATATCATGTATCTTATTTAATGTTTCTAACATAACTTGAGGATTTTGGATATCATCATCATATTCATCCATATCCGCAGCCAGTTTCTCATACTCTACCTTATACTTATTAACGGTTTCTATAATAACTTTTTTTTCCCCAATAAATCCCAACTCAAAATTTTCCTGCACACAATATATTTTATCCATATCAGCATGCCACAAGCGCTTGCTGCCGAGGCAAATAACATGATTTGTCTGACATAACACACAAGGGATGTCAAGCAAGCACTGACGTTCGCCACTACTCGTAATCGTAGCTTGCACGTGTCCACAACTGCATACAAGGTTTCGTCGTCCAGTACTTTTTAGATTAAATCGCGAAATATGATGCATGTGTATTTTGCCGCACCGGGAACAATACAAAGCCAGTGTCGAAACAGTGTTAATAACCATATACATCCCTCCTTTCGTTACTCAGTTCGCCAGACAACAGAAAAGTTCCTGCCTACTAGAGGAGCCTTTTACTACTCTTTATCCAATCTTAAGTTCACGCTTTGTCGTACTCGAGCAAATGACTTGACCAATCATCGTACATAATTCAATGATATCAAAAGGTTTAGTAACATAGGCATATGCGCCAAGCTCTTTAGCTATATTCACCAATCCCAATTCACCATATGCTGTCATCATAATGACTTTATCTGCCTGATTTAAATGTTTGAGTTCTCGCAGTGTCTCAATACCATCCATGCCTGGCATCTTCATATCCATCAAAATCAAAGCTGGCTTAAGATCTTTCGCTTTTTGAATACCTTCATAACCATTTGCAGCAGTATACACGTTATAACCTTCTTCTGTCAAAACTTCCACCAGTAATCTTCTGATACCTGGCTGATCATCAACAACTAATACGATCGTTTTGCTATTTAACATCCCTATTTCCTCCTTATTCGATCCTTATTTGCTATATGCTTCATGTTATATGTTTATTCGCACAATACCAAAAATATCCTTCTGTTTTGTGGAAAATAAAGGATTATTCGAAAAGTTTTTTGAATATTCTTGCTCGAGCGGCATGCAATGTTGCCATTATGTCAAAGACTAGCTCATTATGATATATTCTTAAAGTATATACAGCTTGATTGTCATCAACATTAAATCGAATATCATTAAAAGGCGTAGGTAAACCCCATGTATTATAGATAATCTGTCCATTTTTAAGTACACTAATACGATAAGCACTTTCCCGTAAATAGAGTGGATATTTTAGGTTTACGGTATGGCTATGATTGGCATCGACTAGAATATCACTTCCTAAAATGCGGATAGCATATTCAGCGGTGCCTCTTTCATCTGACAAACCCTTACCATATACCGCTAATAGCTGAGGTGTGTAATAATCTAAGTACGCCTCTATGAGCTCGCTGGCTGTCGCAAAATACAATAACCCTTTATCAATATATCTTTGTTTAACATAAGCTAAATGATGATCGATGACCTGGAACTGGCCACCTTCTGTACTTTGCCAATCCCCCTGCCCCATAACGAACATGGCATGAGTAAAACCGATGATAGCATGTACACCTGGTTTTACACCAGCATCTCCTATCGTAAAATACGACATACCCTCGTCCGTTTTTTGATTCATGACCATAGCACTTTGGTCATTATAGGTAATTGATTCCTTTGGTGTCGGACGAAATTCCACAATGCCCACTTTGGCAATATCCTCAGACGGCGCATTAATATCATCAGGCGTAGCAAAATAAATCTCATGGCCATACTCACCTGAGGTTAAGGCGTCTCCTTTATTACCATCTGCATCACTTGAGCCCCATAAGCCAACCTTTTTGTATGCATTGGTGCTCATGGCCTCATCTGCCTTGCCATTACCAAAATCAAAGGAACCGGCCCTAGCGGTTAACAATTGTCCTTGAGCCGAGCCACTAGCCAGTTTGTCCAAAATGCGTTGATAGTCATACAGCATACCAGCCCGACTAGCATAATCGCTGAAATCCCCCTCAGCAATCACTGAATGTGCCCAACCATGTTTTAAATGATTGGCCCATAACCCATCGACTGCTCCATTATAAGACAACACATTGCCAGGTAAATATGGATCATAATCTGAATGCATGTGAATGCCATACTCATGCCCTTGCTTCGCCTCTTGAGCGACTGATTCTTGTATGGCTGACACGACTTGAGGCCACTGACCTGTTGTGGATTGCATGCCCGCCCACTGGGCAGCCTTTACGGCAGGCCAGGCTATATAATGTGTCCATTTTGCTCCATACTTTTCAGCAATGTGATTAAGCGCCTCTGGTTTATGCACCATTTGCACTAAAAACTCCTGTGGATCCAACCAGCTATTACTATTACCCCATGCCTTAAGATATCCCGCACCATCAATGGGTTCAAGATCCTCAGTCATTACATAAAAAACTTTGCCAACCCGCTGATCGGCTACCAATACTTGCACCTGAGGCTGCGCCTCTTGGTCATTAACACTAAATTTAATCGTCCATGGCTTATTTAAATTTACCACATCAGGGCGTTGGGCTTTCACTTGCCAACTTACATGTCTTTTTTCATTTGGTGCCAATTGGTCAATGATCTGCGCCTCCTGACTAAGGGCAATGAGCCCATAACCATAGGGTTCAATCAGTTTAACGACTACATGATTCACCGGTTGTTTACTTACATTCTGAGCATCAGCTTCAATGGACAATACATCGCCCTGACTGACGTTATAAGTAAGAGTATTAGGCACCACGCGCACTGCTTTCGTGATATCAGTACCGGCAGCAAACTTAGTAATGAGCACATGCTGTCCTTGCCCCACTTCCACACTCAGCCGATATTTTGTTACACCTGTCACACTATCTTGTGGCAGACTGGCGAGCATCTGAGAAAAATTATAAGAATCCTCCAGCCAATTCCCTTGGTAGTTGGTTGTATAACGCATATCCTGCCACCTACTCTGATTACTGCCTTTAGGCAGTTGACCTGTAAAAACAAAGCCAGTTTCGGCCATGGTCTTACCTTGGCTATCAAGAGCGCTCAATTTGATGCGGCCTTGACCTTGGGTAGACAAAAACTGTAGTCGCAGCTGGGCGAAGGCCGTGACGTCAGCCTGCTGCTCTACAAAATATTCCATATGTCCTTGACTACCTGCGACTAACTCTAGCATATTATTGCCCGGATCTGCTGCCGCTAGTACTCGATAGGAATTGCCATCACCTTGCTGTATAAGATTATTAGGTATATTCCATTCTTTGCCGTCATCAGCAGCAAGGACAGTCAAACCGGCTGTCGTTGCTGGTGGCTGGGTAGCACAGCCACTCAGCATGAATGCCAATAACAATAGTATCATTTTATGTATCATTTCATCCTACCCTTTTTTCTATAGTATGCTCTATAACCACATTGGCATATGTGTAAGGGAACTGCCAATAAACGTAAAACCAATGACACATAGAATTCCTACAACTAGCAGTGGCGTAATCATCACCAGCACGGCCTTAGACGTTGATAACTGGTGTACTTCTTTGATCGCCACTACATCTAAATATAATGACCATAACAGGATTGCCAGCACCACTATCGTCATGAGCAGAGTCTTACTACTTGCTGGCATCACTGTGATCAGTGCCCAGAGCGGGACAATAAGTATACGAGGAACATGAGCAAACCCTAAGGCTGCAAACAACCCCACAGCTGTCCCCCGCCCGCCAAAAAGCTCAGCAACCAAATGCCAAATCGCGGCCCCCATAATCCACATGACAACACTACCAAGTATTTTAAGTATAATCATCATATGAATCATTGTTAACATTCCAGTAGCCTTAAGACCTAAGTTCAATGCCCAAATTGGTATGAGTATACTCAGCAAAAAAGCAATAAGGGACTGCCCCACATTTTTCCGCTCAGCAACATTCTTCATCCCGATTGATGGCTGAAACAGTATATCATACAGTATTTCAAACAAACTGCCCATTTACTCCACCTGCCATTTGTCTGTTGACATATCCATTGTCCCACTACTATTCAGCGCATTTTTAGCCTGATTAAATACTATTTTTTCTACCAAAGAGCCAACCTGTTCACTCGCACCAAAGAGCATACTCCAAGGAGACTTATTGCCATATTCCTTGATTTCTGCCTTGCCAACAATGCCCGCGAGCTTTGCTGCCCCATCAATAGCATCATACATATTACCCAGTTCATCAACCAAACCCAATTGCTTAGCCTGATTGCCTGTATAAATTCGCCCGTCAGCCAGCTTACGTACTTGAATTTCATCCATGTTGCGACCTTCAGCCACCACTGCCACAAATTGGTTATAGATATCATCCACCATCACCTGAATAATGGCCCGTTCTTCGCCGGTCATGGCACGTTCAGGAGACAAAATATCTTTATGGGGCCCGCTTTTAATTTTTTCTTGATAAATACCAACTTTTTTATATAGTTCTTCCCAGTTAGCATAAGGTACATATACCCCGATACTCCCTGTCATCGTGGTGGAATTGGCATAGATTTTGTCAGTACAAGCCGCTAGCCAGTAGCCCCCTGAAGCGGCCACATCCCCCATGGACGTCACTACCACTTTACCTGTAGCTCGCAGTTTTTTGATTTCCTCGCCAACCTCCTGGGAAGCTGCTGCGCTACCTCCTGGACTGTTAATTCTGAGAACCACCGCCTTGACCGATTCATCATCTCTGGCCTCATGCAGTTCTTTAATCACCTGGTCGGTGCCACCCTGCTGGGCAAATACATTACTTTCTCCCCGCCCACCTATGATGACGCCCTCAACATAAATAATCGCAATTTTTTCAGATTGATTTGCCCTCTTACTACCACCACTTTGAAACGCTAGCCCCGCTAGGGAAAAAACGATTAATAACGAAATTACGATCATAACTGATTTCTTATACATATACATCCTCCTTCTTTTCATTAAGGAAAAAAGCAACTGCGGTCAATCATCCACAGTTGCTTACTTTTATTTTTTATTGGATAGAGCTGCTTTTATAAAATCTCTGAATAATGGATGAGGATTGGTTGGACGAGATTTAAATTCTGGATGAAATTGAGTCCCAACATACCAGGGATGATCCTTAATCTCCACAATTTCAACTAAACTCCCCTTCGGCAACGTTCCACCAATAACCAGGCCAGCCCCAGTTAATTGTTCGCGATAAAAATTATTAAACTCCCAACGATGGCGATGACGCTCATAAATAATTTCATCTTGATAAGCCTGATAGGTTAACGTGCCCTCAGATACTTTACACGGATACGCACCAAGGCGCATCGTACCACCTTTATCTTCTACTGCCACTTGCTCTAACATAAGATCAATAACGGGATGAGGCGTCTGGGCATCAAACTCAGTGCTATGAGCCCCTGCTAGTTTACATACATTACGAGCAAACTCAATCACGGCACACTGCATACCTAAGCACAAACCAAAGAAGGGCACTTTATTTTCCCGGGCATATTGAATGGCTTTAATCTTACCTTCCACGCCTCGATCACCAAAACCACCCGGCACCAAAATACCGTCAACACCAGCGAAGCAAGTGACAAGATCAACATCAGAGGCTTCAATTTCCTCCGCATTAACCCATTGAATCACAATGGCAGTATCATTAGCAATACCAGCATGCTTAAGGGCTTCAGATACGCTCAAATAAGCATCAGGTAATGCCACATATTTACCAACAATAGCAATCGTCACGCTCTTCGACGGATTAACAATTTTATCCACCATTTTGGTCCATTCAGTCATGTCAGCTTCGCCAGCAGTAATATTAAGTTTTTGCAAAACAATATTATCAAGATTTTGTTCTTGTAACATTAAAGGCACTTCATAAATGCTATCCACTGTTTTATTTTGAATAACAGCATTGGCATCAATATCACAGAACAATGCCAGCTTATCACGCATATCAGGCGAAATATCATATTCAGTACGGCAAACAATAATATCAGGGGTAATACCAATCGCTCTGAGTTCTTTAACACTATGCTGAGTTGGTTTAGTCTTTAGCTCCCCGGCCGCAGAAATATAAGGTAGCAGTGTCACATGAAGATACAGTACGCCATCGCGACCCACTTCTTTTTTAACTTGGCGAATAGCTTCCAAAAAAGGCAGGCTTTCAATATCGCCGACAGTGCCACCAATTTCAGTAATGACAACATCAGCATTTTCTTCTTTGCCCACACGATAAACTCGTTCTTTGATTTCGTTGGTAATATGAGGAATAACCTGGACAGTGCCTCCTAGATAATCACCTTTGCGTTCTTTATTAATAACCGATAAATATATTTTACCTGCGGTTACATTCGAACTTTTGCTCAAATTTATATCAATAAACCGTTCATAATGTCCTAAATCCAAATCAGTTTCCGCACCATCCTCAGTGACATATACCTCACCATGCTGGTATGGACTCATCGTACCAGGATCAATATTTATGTAAGGATCAAATTTTTGAATGGTCACTTTTAGCCCGCGATTTTTTAACAAGCGCCCTAGTGAAGCAGCTGTAATCCCTTTACCTAGTGAAGATACAACTCCCCCAGTAACGAAAATATATTTTGCCATAATATTAGTTCCTCCTAAAATACCTTAAACAGTATAACCTCTTATTTAGTTCAAGTACGCCAACTATTTTATACTTTACCATCTTATAATGTCAAGCATTTATTCTCTTTCTCCAGTATCTACACTCGCCGCAACATATTCTTGTTGAATTTCTTCAAAAAGTTTTTGCCGCCGAACAGTAGAAGACGTTTTCACACTTTCATCTTTTTCAACAGTCCCGCGTCCACTCAGTTGTTGAGGTGACCATTCCACAAGTCCCCACATACCCTTACCCATATGCACAAATCTGCTATCAATATTTATTTGTGTATGTACTTCAGCGATCGCATGAGCTAAGGAGTGAATTTTGCGACCTTTCAATTCTAATGCCTCAGTAATTAAATCTCTAAAATACATGGACTTACCTACTTTTTGTAAAATCTTATAGGCGAGTTCTAGTTCTGAAACTTGCTTTATTACTTCTGTCATATCAATTAAACCCTCCATATTTAAAATTCAATAACGCCACTTTTGCTGGTAACATTCACCATTCGCAGAAAAATCCCTCTTTTTTAAAATAACTTTTTACATTTTTTCTGGTGCACTAATGCCTAAAATACCAAGAGCATGGCGAATTGTTGTCTGTACAGCCATAATCAAGGCCATGCGTGCTAGCTGCAAATCCTGATCAACTCCATTAATATGACATTGGCTATAAAAAGTATGAAATAGTCCTGCTAAATCATGGACATAACGAGCAATATGATGCGGCGCCCGTTCTCTAGCAGCATCAGCTATTTCCTCTTGATATTCACCCATTTTTTTAATCAAGGCTATCTCATAGTCACTTGTCAATAAACCTAATTTAGTATTGTCAATATCACCAAGGGTAATACCAGCCTCAGCAAGTTGGCGGAAAATGCTTGCAATCCGTGCATGAGCATACTGTATATAATACACAGGATTTTCACTTGATCGTGATTTAGCCAAATCCAGATCAAAATCGAGTTGACTATCAAGGGAACGCATAATAAAGAAGAACCGGGCGGCATCTGTGCCAACCTCTTCAATTAGTTCACTTAATGTCACACTCTGCCCCGTGCGTTTAGACATCTTAACCAACTGTCCATTGCGATATAAACTCACCATTTGCACAATCAAAACTTCCAATTGTTCCGGAAGGTATCCTAGAGAAGCAATGGCTGCTTTAACCCGGCAAATATAGCCATGATGATCAGCACCCCAAATATTGATCAGTTGATCGAAACCACGTTCAAGTTTATTGCGATGATAAGCAATATCTGCGGCCAAATAAGTAGGTATACCATTCAACCGGATAACGACCCGATCTTTATCATCACCATAGGCTGTAGATTTGAGCCATAGAGCTCCATCCTTTTCATAGATAGAGCCATTATCTTGTAGTACCTGGCAAGTCTCACTAAGGGCGTTGCTTTGATGCAAGGTACACTCACTAAACCATACATCAAACTGTACATTGAAAGCTGCCAGATCGTCTTTTAACGCTGCTAGTTTTTCATTAAGCGCGATGTCTTTAAACAATAACAATCGTTCTTCTACTGCACTGAAAAGATGCTTATCCCCATCTTTGTCAATGATACCTTGAGCCGTCCTAACAATGTCCTGACCATGATAGCCGTTTGCTGGAAATTCTGCAGGTTTCCCTAATAGTTCGTGGTAACGAGCATTTACTGATGCTGCCAGATTATCAATTTGGTTACCAGCATCATTAATATAATACTCACTTGCCACCTGATAGCCTGCTGCTTTTAATAAGTTAACTAGCGCACTACCAACTGCAGCGCCACGGCCATGGCCTACATGTAGGGGGCCTGTAGGATTGGCGCTGACAAATTCCACCTGTACACGTTGCCCAGCTCCCACGTGGCTATTACCGTAATTTTCACCTTGTACCAAGATATCAGCCAACATTGCATACAGCCAATCTGATTTTAAATGAAAATTAATAAACCCCGGGCCTGCAATCACAGTTTTATCGAGCCATGTTTCCTGCAGCCTTACTGCGATAGCCTCTGCGATTATTTTAGGATTGGTTTTAGCGGCTTTGGCGGCCTGCATGGCAAAATTAGTAGCAAAATCCCCAAATTCTTTCTTAGGTGGTACTTCCAGTACAATTTTCGGTAACTCATCATTTCTAAATACGCCTTCACTAATTGCCTGACGTGCAGCTTCATAAATTGCCTTTTCTAATAACTCTTTAATATCCACTTTTATTTTCCTCCCGTACACTGATGGACAAGGTATTGGTACTTTGCCACTGTCCGTTTATTTCTAACTCATAACGAATGTGGATGTTCTTCACTGAGGCATGTACATCCAAATCTATATTTTGGGTTAATATCCCCATATCCATAGTGACATAGGGGGTCACATAAGTACTATGACTCTTTGTGCCTAACCGAAACTCCTGCTGGTGCTTTACACTTCCCATTCTTACCAGCACTACATACTGATCATACACCTTTAGCATGGTTTTAGTGCCTTCGAGCCCTGACACTTCACTATCCTTATACACAATGTATTGTACACCGTTTTTTTCATAATAGTGCCCTACAGTGATGAGTTCTATACGGGATTCATCTCCCTGGGCATCACTTTGAGTACCGACTAGTGTCACTATAACATTAATCATACTATTATCTCCCTTGTCAACCTGAAATATATTATAGCGTACTCAGCAACTATTGTAACGCAAAATTAAAAATAAAACACCCCCTCACAGGAGGGGGAATTTTATAGAGGTTGTTTATTACACCCCATTTTGAGTTGTAGCTAGTAAATTAATGCCTTAGTTCTAAACTTCTTTAACAAAAAAACCGTAGCGTCGCTGTCTCTCTTTGACTACAAAGAAACAGCGACGCCTATATGGATGAGGTGCCGTACGACTACCTCTCCATTATTAGTATATTCATAAGTTTTAAAAAAATTACTAAGTATCATTTTTTTACAGCGTCAATATCCAATAATTAACAAGCTATCAATCAACGAAAACATTCGTTCAATATTACAGAGCCTTTTAACTGTATTATTATAAAACTCACTACTAGTTTGCTGACCTTGGCGAATGACAGGAACTAATAATACACCATGCTTGATGACTGACGACTCGCCAAATTTACAAATATTTTTCCAGATATTATTAATTTCACCTTTTTCTACTTCAACAGCAATCTGCAGCTCAGGATGATAAAAATCCACTTCAAAATTCAGACCTTTTTTAAATAATCCTTCATACTTTCGATTTGTGACCGAATGCAAAAAACCTAAACGCCCCATATCATCAACAATTATTTTTTCCGCTTCAATACTTTTGCGAAAAGGGGTATTGCGAATATCAGCCAACGCAGCCTGATGAAGAACAACAACCTGGCATAAGTTTTTCTCAGTAGGATTCATAGATATTTGATATAAATACTGATGAGGTGGAAAGACTAACTCAGCACTTTTTTGCATAGATTAAACCTCTTATTCCCATAACTTTTTTATTTCTACACCTATATAGTAACTTTTAAGAATATCTTCGGATTTAGAACCCTCCTGAGCTAAGGTATACGCACCCCATTGACATAATCCTACCCCATTGCCCCAGCCCATTCCTGTAAAGACGAAATTTTGTCCATCATAACTCATCTGCGTAATTAACGTGGATTTTAGACGATCATAGCCTACTGCTTTTCTAAAATCAGCACCATACATCTTTTTATTATCGGCCCCAATATAAAGGATACGCCCCGAGGGACCTTTTTCTAAGATTACGATATCAGCTGGATTGCCCGTATAACCAACAGCAGCAGCCACTTCTGAGGCAGGAATTTTAGCCGTCCATGATTGTAATTGTGCTGGCGCATACTCAAAACAATGATCTGCCACTGGCTGAAAATAAGGTGTTGGCGCTGGAATTTCCTTCGGAAAGCTTTCCTCTCTAGTAGCGGCAATTTGTCCATTACAGGAACTATAGATCGCATTAACCAAACCACCAGCATATAGCAGCACCTGGCCTCTTGTACGGCGCACTGCTTCCCGGACGTTCTCATTAACTAGTTCTGGTCCATAAGCCTGTAGTTCTTCCTTTGCAGTGCTAACATCGGCATTATGCAATTTTTTGATGGTACCAGCCTCAATCGCATTAATCGTAAGTGTTCGAGACGCAATAGCTTGAGCAGCCAACGCTTCAATCGGCCAGCTTGGTTCCATTTCCCTAGCGATAACGCCTTCTAAGTATTTTTCCAATGGCATACTTTCCACATAGCCTTTATCTGCCATCCAGACACGAATTGTCGGCTCACTTTTATATTTGCTAGCATCTAAAGGCGCTACCCCCGGTATAGGCTGAACCAAATCTGGGGGCGGAGCTTCTTCAATAGGTGCGGGAATATCAGGCATAGGGGTTTGGGCAGGCGGACGTAGAAGAGAGTACGCACCTGCAACAATAAGTACAATAACGATAGCCACGATTGAAACATTAAATTTATTTTTCACTTACTCCCACCTCAATATTAGTATGGAGCAATCTATTTACCACTATACATAACTTTTCGAACTAAACATAAAGCCATAATGAAAGCATGCACGAAAAGAGCCTCACCTTTGTGAAGGATGAAGCTCTTTTAAAAAATTATTTTCCAACATAAGGAATAACCAACGGACCTAAGGGCAAAATAGCAATAGTGGCATTAGATCCATATTTATCCATTAATTGTGCCAGAGTTTGTTCCACATTTTCAACATAGTGAATCATAGCATCTGCCACCGTCTGTTTATCAAGTAATGAATACAAATAACAATCTGCCTGAATCTGAATCATGGCCAACTTCTGGGCTTCCCACTGATCAAACATGGAGAAACTAGGATCATTAATCATCTCCAGTAGATCTTGAGGCGTATGGCGCATTTTCAGTATGGGGCCAAAATTACCATGACTAGGCAATCCATCAGAGCATTCCGAGACACTAATAATACTGCCACCCTCTTTCACCACTTGAGCACCAGCACTCATGCCCTTGACTGTTTGATAAAGATTTTGGTCTAAAGGATAACCTGAATTAGTCGTAATTACAATATCAAACGCTTTATCGACAGCAAACATAGCATGTTCTTTGACAAACTTACAACCCACGCGATGAGCCTCTATCACATCACCAGCAAATACATGAGTGATTTCTTTATCACCATTCAATGTCACATTCAGCATAAACTCAGGTTTAGCCATTAAACAATTCTGAGTGGCAGCATCTTGCACACCATTGCCGTCAATAATACCCCAAGTACTTTTGGGATTCCCAATCATCTCCGCATTGTGGAAATCTTGAATGGTCTTAATACCAACAATTCCTGGATTAATGCCTTTAGGACCTCCAGAAAAACCTGCAAAAAAATGAGGTTCAATAAATCCAGTAACAATTCTAAAATCAGCTTCCACGTAAGTTTTATTCAAATATACATCTGACCCATAGCTATTACGACCAACATGTACTAACTCTTTATCATCGAACGCATCATGATTGATGACCCGAATGGTGTCAACAACTTCCTGCCCGAGCATTTGAATGAGTTCTTCTCTCGTATTAGGGCGATGGCTACCCAAGCCATTAATGACTACAAAGTTTTCTTTAGGAACATGTGATAATTCCTCAATCAACCATGGCACCAACTTTTCACTCGGAGTCGGTCGTGTGATATCCGCAATTACAATGGCGACAATGTCTGTTTTTTTCACCATTTCTTTTAGTGGCGGAGTACCAATTGGTTGACGCAGAGCAACCAGCACTGCACTTTTTTCATCTGACAAACCAGCTAAATAACCTGGTTCAATGACTACAGCATGATCAGGAACCTGAATCATGAGATCATCCTTACCATATGCCAATTTCACTTGTTTCATAATATAACCCCCTATTTATTTCACTATAGTATTTGACAAAAAATATTTAGAAATCCCACAACATCCGTTTTTACAATTATTTCAGTATGCCTATTATTACAGATTAATCCGAAAAAATCTACAAAAAAAAACTTGGCCTTCGCCAAGTCCTGAGTACTACTATTTTATTGTTACAATATATTTCTCGACCATCTTAACAGGGTGATAAGATTCTTTTGCCTTTCGCAAGCCTTCGATACCCATGTCTTCTTCTCGATTAATGTACTCAATATGTTGCCAATTTTGTGCACAAAATTCTTGATTGATGACCCCATAAACACTTTTATATTCTAAGAGCCCTTTCTCCACGTGAATAACTACGGTATCATCATTACTGACCTCACCATAGGTAAACGCCACCATCTTGTCATCAATAAAAATTGCAGCACCTCGAAAACCAAGAGCCGTAAAATTATTCATTGCTTCAACAATTGCGTTTCGTTCACAGTCGATACTATCACCTTTCACGCAACCTCGCTCATTACACCACTCTACCATAAAAGCAATACACTGGTCCGTCATGTCAGCGGTCATGGGTACATATTGATAATTACTGTATTTTTTTCTGAAACTATTTACATGATTTTTCTTATTATGAAATTTACGCCCCTGTAGTTCAATCAAATCTTTCGATAGATATACATAATCAAAATTATCTCGTTCTGCACAGCACAAAAAATAGCCTGGTTTTATTTTTTCCAGCCACTCCACCATATATTTTTCCACACCCTGCAACATAAAAGGAAACTTCTGCTCCTCGGCATGATCTAGCATCTTTTTTAATACCTCTGTCAACCCCTGCTCGGGACCAAGGGGAGGCAAAAAAAAGGTTTCTCCTTCCCAGATCGCTTTAACACATAAAAAATCCCCTTCAACCGTCCACTGTATCTTATAAGCTTTGCGCCACATGAACAAATTAGTGAAATTATAATGGGAATTTTCATACCGCCGTGCATGTAAAAATCCATCAAATAATGGCTTATCCTCAAGAGTAAGATATTGAAACTTAATGGTAAAACCTCCTCAAACTGAGCTATATTATTCATTATACATGATTACTAGAAAAAATATAATGCCAATCGATAAAAAGCAATGATTATCCTAACAGGAATCATCCTATTATAAGCCGAAGTAAGAACTATATACAAAAACGTTACCTTAATGATAAAGAAAACTTGGCCTATGCCAAACCTTAGTTGCTTACTTAGAATCGGAAAGTGTTATACTTGCTGATTCCGAAATAAATTTCAGGAGAGAAATATATGCTAACAAATGCCTTAAAGATACTCAAACAACATTATGGTTACACGACCTTCCGCCCAGGGCAAGACCAAATCATTACGAGTCTACTAAGCCATACTGACACCCTAGCCATCATGCCCACCGGAGCTGGTAAGTCGCTATGTTTCCAAATCCCCGCCTTACTCTTGCCTGGCAGTACACTTGTTGTATCACCTCTGATTTCATTAATGAAAGATCAAGTAGACGCCTTGGGCAGCTTGGGCATTCCTGCCACATTTATTAACAGTTCACTAACAGCATCCCAAGTCAATGAGCGTATTTACAAGGCTCGCTGTGGTCACTATAAGATTATCTATATCGCCCCAGAGCGATTAGAGTCAGAGGCCTTTCAATCGGCCATCAAATCCCTTACTATATCCTTCCTAGCCATTGATGAAGCCCATTGTTTGTCACAATGGGGGCATGACTTTCGCCCTAGCTACCGGGCTATTGGGTCTTTTATCGACACCTTGCCTAGCCGTCCGATTATCGGTGCATTTACGGCTACAGCCACTACCGATGTCACAAAAGATATTGTAGCACTATTAGCATTACAAAAACCTGACATCTATATAACTGGTTTTGATCGGGAAAATTTGCTATTTACAGTAGTGCGCGGTGAAAATAAACCTGACTTTGCCCTAAAATATATTGATGCCAATAAAGGCCAGTCAGGCATTATTTATGCCGCTACTCGCAAGGAAGTAGACAACCTATATACCACGCTCCAAAAAAAAGGCTACAGCGTTGGCAAGTATCATGCTGGTCTGACAGACAGCGAACGTCAACGTTACCAAGAAGCGTTTATCTATGACGACATCAGCATCATGGTGGCCACTAATGCTTTTGGCATGGGCATTGATAAATCCAACGTGCGCTATGTCATACATTACAACATGCCAAAAAGCATGGAAGCTTATTACCAAGAAGCTGGTCGTGCTGGACGGGATGGGGAAAAAAGTGAATGTATTTTGATATTTGGTGCCCAAGATCCACTGTTACAGCGTTATCTTATTGAGCAAACTACTGGTGATTTGCAGCGCAAAGCCCATGAGCTGAGCAAACTGCAAACCATGGTCGATTACTGCCATACCCCAGAATGTTTGCGTAAATTTATTTTAAATTACTTTGGTGAAACAAAGGTACAAGCAGAGTGCGGAAATTGCAGTAATTGCAATGATGAGAATGAACTCACTGATATTACCATAGAAGCCCAGAAAATTTTTTCCTGCATTATGCGAATGAAAGAACGTTATGGCACGATACTAGTAGCCAGCGTACTCAAAGGCTCAAAAGACAAAAAAGTTCTGCATCTAGGATTTGATAGTCTATCTACTTATGGGCTCTTAAAAACCTATACCGTACAAGAGATACGTAATTCGATTAACCGTTTAATTGCTACCGACTACCTAGCCCTAACTGACAGTGAGTACCCAGTCGTCAGACTGGCAAGTAAAGCAACCCCTGTATTAAGAGGTCAAGCCAAGGTATGGCAAAAAGTACCACTTCGCCCACAAAAACTGACCGTTGACAACTCCTTATTTGAAATACTTCGGGCCTTACGTAAGGAAATTGCCGATAGAGAAAAAGTGCCACCTTATCACGTCTTTACTGATAGCACCCTCAAAGAGATGAGCGAATATTGCCCCACTGATCATAATAGCCTACTGTCAATCAAAGGTGTCGGGGAAGTGAAGCTTGCCAGGTATGGACAAGAATTCTTACAACTGCTACAACAATATGCCGAAAAAAATAACGTAAAGCCATCCACTGCGTCTCTCGAAGCAAAGGATCTTTCTAATAAATCTCAAGAATCTCCCAGCCATGTTGTCACCCTACAAATGTATCAAGAAGGGCGCTCCTTAGAACAAATCAGTCTAGAACGCAACCTGAAAATAATTACCGTACAAGATCATTTAGTCCGTTGCAGCAATGAGGGCCATGCTGTTAACTGGAATGCGCTCATCCCATCCCAATACGAACAACTTATCCTACGCAAAATTGGCGAACTTGGTGCTAGTAAGCTAAAAATACTCAAAGATGCCCTACCGGCAGAAGTCGAATATACTGCCATTAAAGCTGTACTGTGTAAATATAGCGCTGGACAATAAGAAACATGGGCGATTTATAAATCGCCCATGTTTGTATTTTATATACTAAGGTTCCCCTATTTCTTCAGCTAATTCATTTAAATATGTCCACCGTTCTAGTTGTTGTTCCAGCTTCGTCTCAAGTTGCTCCGCAGCGCCTGTTAACTCTTGGAGCAGAGTGAAGTCACTGCCACAGGTATTCATACGCGTGGCAACTACCTTAATTTCATTTTCTACACTGGCAATAACAGCATCAATTTCTGCATATTCTCTTTGCTCTTTAAACGTAAACTTACGAACACGTTCTTTCGTTTTTTCAACTTGAAGTTCTTTAGTTTCTGTGGCTTTACCCTGACTAGGGTCTGCAGTCATCTGCACTTTGGCAGCTTGAAAGTAATCAGAATAACCACCCACATATTGTTTGATCGAGCCATCACTGCCAAAAGCAAAAACTTTATCAACTACCCGATCTAAAAAATATCGATCATGAGATACCACAATAACAGCTCCAGGAAATCCATCCAAATAATCTTCTAAAATAGTCAGTGTCTGAATATCCAAATCATTGGTAGGTTCATCTAAAAGTAAGATATTAGGAGAAGCCATTAATATTCTAAGCAAATATAAGCGACGTTTCTCCCCACCTGATAATTTGCTAATAGGCGACCATTGCAAGTCTGGGGAGAATAAAAAACGTTCCAACATTTGAGAAGCAGTGATCACTCCTCCGTCAGCTGATGGGAGGAAATTAGCTTCTTCTTTAATATATTCAATGACCCGTAAATTCTCATCCATATCAGTATTTTCCTGTGAAAAATAGCCAATCTTCACGGTCTGACCAATTTCCACAACGCCACTATCAGGAATGACTTGGCGGGTAATCATATTTAGTAATGTTGACTTCCCGCTACCATTTGGTCCAACAATACCCATGCGGTCATCACGCAGTACAATATAGCTAAAATCATCAACTACTGTTCGTTCACCAAAGGTTTTACTCACATGATCCAGTTCAACAATCTTACGCCCCAGTCTGCTAGCACCTGCGCTAATTTCCACTTTATCTTGACTTAAATCCACTTTGTCCACGCTAAGCTCTTCAAATCTGTCAATCCGCGCCTTTTGTTTGGTACCTCGCCCCCTGGCCCCTCTGCGCATCCATGCCAACTCATTGCGCAGCAAATTTTGCCGTTTACTTTCACTGGCTTCTTGATCAGCTTCCCGCTGCATCTTTAGTTCCAAAAAATTACTATAATTGCCTGTATAGCTATATAAATTTCCTTTGTCGAGTTCAATAATTCGATTAACCACCCGGTCTAAAAAATAACGGTCATGAGTAATGAGCATCAACGCGCCTCTACGTTTGTGCAGATGTTGCTCTAACCAAGCCACTGTATCACTATCAATATGATTGGTTGGCTCATCCAATATGAGCAGATCAGCAGGATGGATCAAAGCCCCTGCCAAGGCTATACGTTTGCGCTGGCCACCTGACAATTGACCTACCTGGGCTTCAAAGTCAGTGATGCCCAGTTGCGTCAAGATACTCTTTGCTTCACTTTCTAGTTGCCACCCATTCATTGCATCCATTTGCTGACCTAGTGCAATCAAACGTTTTTGCAGGGCCTCATCATCTGGGCAATGACTGACAGCTAGCAGTATCTGTTCATATTCCCGCAACAATTTCATCAATGGTGAGTACCCTTTGAATACTTGCTCGAGTACCGTATTGCGGGGATTAAAATCAGGATTTTGAGGTAAATACTGAACCTCCACGCAGCTGCCCACTGTCACCTTGCCTTCATCAGCCTCTTCCAAACCAGAAATTATTTTAAGAAAGGTCGACTTTCCAGTACCATTTACACCAATCAAACCGATTTTGTCATTTTCATCAATGCCAAAAGAGATATGACTGAATAACGTTTTCATACCATAGCTCTTGGATAAATTTTCTGTTGATAATATATTCATGTTCAATCCTCTCACAAACGAAATCATACTCTTACTATTATACTCAATGAAAGCAAGTATGCAAAGGACGCAAAAAATCACAAAGGAATTTTCATGAAATTTCCTTTGTGATCTTTGTGTCCACACAGCGGTTTTGTAGCTTTATCCCAAACTTCTTCAATGCTCAATATTTAATTCCCATAAGACAGCATCCATATACATGTTCTTTACCTCTCCACTCTTTAGATTTAATTTTCGGCAATGTACTTCATAGTTCCCCCAATGTCCCTGTTCATAAGCAATGACCATCTCAAGAATGGATGTTAAAGTACTTGGTTCCCGACGAAGAGCGGCAGCAATATCATCACTTAAGGGAAGCTCACTCAAAAATTTATTCATCGACCGATCAAGCAATGCTTCTATTAACGAAAACATTCCTACTAGAAAAGCGGTGCTGGTCTGCCCTCTAAGGCGCAAACGAGCAGCAATTAATTCTGCGAATCGGCCACGGATAATGGATGTAACAAGCAATTCGCTAGGCTTATCGGCACTGAGACCTTTTATTAATACCAGTGTAATAAATTTCTCCATATTTTTTCTACCAAGCATTGTTAACGCTTGCCTAACTGAATTAATTTTTGTACGAATCCCTAAAGCCGCAGAATTAACATATTTTAAAATCTTGTAAGAAAGAGATACATCTCTCTGAATAATGCGTTCCAACTGCTCAAAACTAACCAAGGGATCGTTTAGCTCTTTAAGTAGCTGAAAGTATACTAACTTATTGCCTTGGATATCCCGAGTATTGAGTACAACGGGCTTACAGAAAAAGTAGCCTTGAAACAGAGAATATCCCCATTTCATCCCTTGGGAGTATTGATCATAGGTTTCCACTTTTTCAGCAAGAAAAATAAGATCTTTTCTCTTCGGAAAACGTTTAGGAAGAGCTTCGCACTCGGCAGCTGAACTGAGCATAAAATCCACTTTTATAATATCCGCCAGAGCGATAAATGGCTCAAATTTGGCATGATAAACGAAATCATCCAAAACAATTTTATAACCAGCTGCCTTGAGTTTTGTACACGCTGACAGACATTTTTCGTCCGGTTCTACCGTCTCCAATATTTCAATGGCAATGTCCTTGTGCGGCAGGAATGTCATCACATCATTAATTAACATTTTACGTGAAAAATTAACGAAAGCTAATTTCCCCTTAGTGAGTTCTTCCAAACCAATCAAGAACATACCATTGACTAATACACTAGAAGTGGCTTCATCTGGATCAAAATCAATCGAATCATTCGTAGAAATTCTCCGAAACAAAAGTTCATAACCATATATTCTTAAATTACTATTGAAAATAGGTTGACGTGCAATGATACATTCCGACATACTGGTTCCCCCGATCACCTATTGATTCCCAATTCCCTCATCCTTATATTCTGACATTTTCGACAATTACATAATTTCTCCTGCAAACTATTTAAATTAATGCCAAATAATGTCGAATTCATTGAATATTTACATAAATAAGCATCATGTGTAGGATATATGGCCGGAAATACTTCAATAGATCCCATCTATAAGTAATGACAATAACAGCCTCCGTATTGCGTAAAACGGAGGCTGTTATCGCGCACATGAGTCTAAATTTTCAGTATTCCAATAGCGTTTAAGAACACCACAATTAAGAGTAAGGGGGTTACATAACGAATTAGGAAGAAATATACACTAACTAATTTGGCAATTTTCAATTTGCCGTTGTTGGATAATTCGGCAACGACTTCCTCACGCTTGATGGCATAGCCCATCATCAAGGCAATAAAGAGTCCACCAAGAGGCATTAAGATATTTGATGAAATATAATCAAATAGATCAAAGAACCCCATTCCAAAAAAGGTAACATGACCTAGCACACTGGCTTTATCAACTGACAAACTAGCCAGTACGCCAACCACAGCAATAAAAACACCATTCATCACTGCCGCTTTTTTTCGTGACATACCTCGTTCCTCAGACCAGTATGCCACAGGCACCTCCACCAAGGACAACATGGCAGTCGTAGCTGCAATGGCTGTTAAAAAGAAAAAAGCCACTAATAAAGCATTACCAAAAGGCATCTGGGAAAAGACCAGCGGAATCGTCATAAATAATAATCCAGGACCCGCACCAGGCTCCATACCGAAGGAAAACACTGTCGGGAAAATAGCCAAACCAGCCAACATGGATACCAAGGTATCAGATAAAGCAACTTTTACCGCAGTACTAAACATATTATTATCTTCTGTGAAATAACTGCCATAGGTAATCATCGTACCCATACCAAGAGAAAGCTTAAAGAAGGCCAAACCCAACGCTGTCAGGACCGCTGCGGCCGACAATTGACCGAAATCAACGTGAAATAAAAAATTCACACCGTCTGCCGCACCAGGCAGAGTCAACGCACGAATATCGCAAATAATAATCAGGATAAATAATAAAGGCATTAATGTCTTGGTCATTTTTTCAATACCTTGTTTTACACCCATGGCCAAAATACTCGCGACAACAACCATAACAATACACTGCCAAATAATTGGCGATATGGGCCCCATAATAACTAAGCCAAACTGAGCCTTAGCAATTTCCATAGTAACACCTACGAAATCACCACTAATTGCTTTAAAAAGGTAGAAATATACCCAACCTGCCACGCAACTATAGAAAAACATAATCATATACGCAGCGCCCACACCCATAATACCGATATTCTTCCATGCCGTACCTGGTTTTAGTTGTTTCAATGCACCCACTGCATTTTTCCGCGCTGTGCGACCAATATAAAACTCACCTAACATGATCGGCAGCCCGACAAATACAATACAGCAGAGATATACTAATAAGAAAGCACCACCACCATATTCCCCTGTCAAATACGGAAACTTCCAAATATTACCCAATCCTACTGCCGAGCCTAATGTTGCAAAAAACACTGCCAAACCTGAAGAAAATTGTTCTCTACTTTTAGTCTTTTCCATATAGTCCACTCCCACTCTCCATTTCATTGCTGCAAATACCCGATGGACACCATAAGTTTTCTTATTGCAACACATATTATACCCTATGTACTCCCTGATTGTACATTCTGCTCTTTCTCATTTTTATAATATTATTCCAATATTTCAAGCAGGGACAACTAGCCTGCCTTCTCGTCCCTGCTTGATTTCGCAACAAAAAAAATCACTGGTTATACAGTATAACCAGTGATTCCCTATCGTATTATTATATTTTGAAATATTCGATCCCAGCAGAAAATAGTTGTTGATCTTTCTTCCCTGGCACGTTGTTCACTACATCCGTACCGATTCTTTCTGAATGGCCCATTTTCCCTAATATTCGTCCATCTGGGCTAGTAATGCCTTCCACTGCATCCACTGAGCCATTAGGATTATAGTGGATATCATAAGTAGGCTGACCACTTTTATCAACGTATTGGCTAGCAATTTGCCCATTTTGTCGCAACGTGGCAAGCACTGTAGGACTGGCAACAAAGCGGCCCTCACCATGGGATGCAGGGATGGTATATACATCCCCTAGCTCCACATTATTAAACCAAGGGGAAAGCTTGGATACGACTTTGGTTTCCACCATGCAGGAAATATGTCGCCCAATTTTATTATATGTCAGAGTCGGACAATCAGCTGATAAGTCAACAATCTCACCATAAGGCACTAGGCCTAGCTTAATCAGCGCCTGAAAACCGTTACAGATACCCAGCATGAGTCCATCGCTTCTTGTTAAAAAATTGGCTACTGCTTCTTTCATTCTAGCATTTCTAAATAGAGTGGCAATAAATTTTCCAGAACCATCTGGTTCATCCCCTGCGCTAAAGCCACCTGGTAGCATAATGATTTGGGCCTTATTAATTCTTTTTACCATTTGCGCAATAGACTCTTCCAAGGCTTGCGGCGAAAGATTTCTGATGACCAGGGTATCCACCATACCGCCTGCCATTTCAAAAGCACGGGCAGAATCATATTCACAGTTAGTGCCTGGAAAAACAGGAATCAACACACGTGGCTTGGCAATATTGTGATGGGACTTCTTAGAGTTAGACTTGCCCGATAATACTTGTTGAGGTATTCCTGTAATCATTCCTGCCTGAGTAGGGAAAACTTGTTCTAATGGTTCTTGCCAAGCAGTCTGTGCCACATCAATTGCAATAGTAGTGCCATTAACTTCTAGCATTGGTTGTTTTTGTGTATGGCCGAGTATTGTATAAACCATGTCACCAATCACTTGCTGGACATCAACACCTGCAGGAATTTCGAGGATCAAGGAACCATAGTCAGCAGCAAATAGTTTGCTTGTTTTGATTTCACTAGTAAAAACCATACCGATACGATTACCAAAACTCATTTTGCTGATCGCTGCTGCTAGACCGCCGACTTTTACGGTATGTGCGGCGATGACCTTACCTGCCGCGATCAATGCTGTAATCCCTTCATAGTTTCGGCCAAGATCAGCAAATTCTGGTAGTTCATATTGATTGCGCACTAGCGGCACCAGCACCACTTGACTGCCTATTTGCTTAAACTCTGGTGAGATTACGATGTTGGCCTTAACTACATTGACGGCAAAGGCCACTAATGTCGGTGGTACACTGAGTTCTTTAAAAGTCCCTGACATACTATCTTTACCGCCAATAGCAGCGATACCAAAACTCTGCTGAGCATGGAGCGCTCCCAAAAGGGCACTGAAGGGCTTACCCCATTTAACAGCATCCACACCTAATCTTTCAAAATACTCCTGGAGCGTCAGTCTAATACTATGGTAATCACCACCCATGGCTACTACCTTAGCCACAGCTTCTACTACCGCATAGACTGCACCGTGAAAAGGGCTCCACTTGGATAAGCGCGGGTCATAACCGTATGTCATGAGTGTGGCGGTATTTGTTATACCTGTAAGTACTGGAATCTTGGCAGCCATACCTTCGGTTGGTGTCGATTGAAATGCACCGCCAAAAGGCATGAGTACAGTACCCGCACCAATACTGCTGTCAAACCTTTCAACAAGACCCTTTTGACTACAAACATTCAATTGGCGCAAATTATTCAACCAAGCTTCTGTTAAATCATCTGTATGATAAGGTACTTCTGCAAAATAATTTTCCCCAGCAACTGGTTCTATAACCCTTACCTTTGTTCTTTGTTGTATACCATTGGTATCTAAAAATTCGCGACTCAAATCCACGATAGACTTGCCGCGCCACGTCATTGTAAGCCGCGCCTTATCGGTTACCGTTGCGACCACAGTGGCTTCCAGATTCTCTGCCTCAGCATAAGCAATAAATTCGCGAACGTGTTCAGGAGCTACCACCACAGCCATACGCTCCTGGGATTCAGAAATAGCCAGTTCAGTACCATCAAGACCTTCATACTTCTTAGGCAGCGCATCCAGGTTAATGAGCAAACCATCAGTGAGTTCGCCAATGGCAACTGCGGCGCCACCTGCACCAAAATCATTACAACGTTTAATCATAGTGCTCGCTTGTGGACATCTAAATAACCTCTGTAATTTGCGTTCCGTCGGGGCATTACCTTTTTGCACCTCTGCACTACACGTCGCCAAGGACTCTTCTGTATGTTCCTTGGATGAACCTGTTGCGCCGCCACAACCGTCCCGTCCCGTTCTGCCGCCCATTACAATCACCACATCACCAGGTACAGGACGCAGTCGCACTACATTGGCTTTCGGAGCCGCTGCAATAACAGCACCAATTTCCATACGTTTGGCGACAAAACCTTCATCGTATACTTCTGCTACATGGCCAGTAGAGAGTCCAATCTGATTACCATAAGAACTATATCCTTCTGCAGCTCTGACAGTGATTTTACGTTGAGGCAGTTTGCCTGGCAATGTATCCTCTATTTTTGCCCGAGGATCGCCGCTACCCGTAACCCGCATAGCTTGATACACATAAGACCTGCCAGACAGTGGGTCTCTAATGGCTCCGCCCAAACAAGTCGCCGCGCCACCAAATGGCTCAATCTCTGTGGGATGATTATGTGTTTCATTTTTAAACATGACCAGCCATTCTTCTACTATGCCATCTACGTCCACAGGCACAACAATACTGCAAGCATTGATTTCCTCTGACTGATCAAGATTCGTTAGCAAACCCTGCTGCCGGAGATCTTTCATCCCAATAACAGCAATATCCATCAGACAAACATCTCTTGCCTTATCCTTGTACACCCTAGACCGGGCCTGCTGATATGCCTGATACGCCTCGGTAATAGGCTCTGCAAAATGTCCAGCTTCAATATCCACATGCTCAATGATAGTGGAAAAAGTAGTATGGCGACAATGATCTGACCAGTATGTATCCAGCACTCGCACTTCTGTAACCGTCGGATCTCGCTGTTCACTATCTCTGAAATACTGCTGACAAAAAACAAGGTCGGCTACTCCCATGGCCAGTCCCATATCTGCTAGCATCACTTCTAACTGCTCAGTATTTTTATCGATGAAACCACTAATAATAGCCACATCTGGAGGATTGTCCACTATCAATGCTAAGCTCTCTGGTTTATCGAGCCCTGCTTCTCGTGCCTCAACTGGATTAATAATATAGGCTTTGATCTGCTGCAGTTCTTCCTCAGTTACCAAACCTTGTAAAATAATGACTTTGGCAGTGAGAATAGGCAGGCGTTCCTTTTGCGAAAGTATTTGCACGCATTGCATTGCCCAGTCAGCCCTTTGATCATACTGACCAGGTAGATATTCCACAGCAAATACCTTATCCTCTGAACTGATAGGTAATACCTCATCATATACATTGTCAACAGTAGGCTCTGATAATATAATGTGCTTAGCCTCAGCATACTCCTGATCATTCATAGCGCCTATATCATAACGATTGATAATGCGTAAACCACTCAGCCCTTGTATACCAAGATTACTTACCAAATCAGCATACATCCCCTGAGCTTCAACTGCGAATTCCCCACGTTTCTCAACAAAAATCCGTTTCACAGCATTAGACATGAAATTACCCCCCTCTATTTTTAAGCATCCTTTATTGTTATTGTAGTATAATAGTATTATTAATAATAATTAATAATACTAATACTACATATTAGGAGCGCTTATATATGGATATTAACTTTGAATTATATAAAGTATTTTATTATGTTGCTAAACACTTAAGTTTTTCGGCAGCAGCCAGCGAGCTGTATATTTCCCAATCAGCAGTGAGTCAGGCCATTAAACTACTCGAAGAAAAACTAAGTGACAAACTGTTTGTTAGAAGCACGAAGCAAGTACATCTCTCACCAGCTGGGGTACTTTTATTTACCCATGTTGAACAAGCCTTTTTGTTTTTGAAATTAGGCGAACGTAATATTAAGGAACTGCACTCATTAGAACAGGGTGAACTAAAAATAGGTGCCAGTGATACCATCTGCAAATATTATCTTTTACCTTATTTTAAACAATTTAATCAACTATATCCAAAGATTAAACTTAATGTTACCAATCGTCCTTCCCCTGTGTGTACGGAGTTATTGACAAAGGGCCTCGTCGATATCAGTGTGGTCAATCTTGTTCCTGACAAATTATATCACAATATGACTGTCAGTAAGCGTACAGTTCTCCATGATGTATTTATAGCCAGTTCTGCCTTTAATCATCTACAAAACCGCCTCCTCACCTTCGAAGATATTGCCGCTCTACCACTACTCACTTTGGAAAAAAATACAACAACCCGATGCTTTCTTGACTCGATCTTTGCAAAGCAAAACATTTTATTTCGACCGGAAATCCAGCTGGGCAGTGTAGATTTATTGATTGAGCTTGTTAAAATTGGGCTCGGCGTTGCGTTTGTTAGCCGTGAGTATATACAGAGGGAACTGGCTGACAATCAGCTCTTCACCCTCACCCTCACGACAGAAATTCCTCCACGTGAACTTGGGATTATTACTCATGATTGTCTGCCAGTTCCCCTTGCCGCCCAAAAATTTATTGAGTTATTATGATGATTCAGTCTTAAAGAAATGATGTTAGCATTCACATGCTAAGGTCGCCACTTACACAAATCTTTTAGCAAAGATTTGGTTCGCTGCTTCATTTTACTTTATGGATATTACAGCCCGCAAAAATTTCCGCCATTTCTTTTTTTACTCGCTGCTTGATTTTCTTCTTTTCTCCTGGCAAAAGTTCTTTTTTAGCTGTTCCAAATAAATAATTATCCAGATCAAATTCTTTTAGAATCATTTTGGTGTGGAAAATATTTTCTTGATAGACATTCACATCAATCATCTGATACAGTTCCCGCGTATCAGGACGGATATAGTTTTGAATGGAATTTATTTTATGATCAATATAAAGTTTTTTTCCGCTCATATCACGAGTAAAACCACGTACCCGATAATCAATAATGGCAATATCGGAGCTTAAGCTATTAATCAAATAATTTAACGCTTTAAGTGGTGAAATCTCGCCACATGTCGAAACATCAATATCAGCGCGAAAGGTAATAATGCCCTTATCTGGGTGACTTTCAGGATAAGTATGCACCGTAATATGACTTTTATCCAAATGGGCGACGACCGCATCGGATTTAGGTTCTTGCAGTTCACCATCTTCAGTTGCTGGCGGAGTAGCAATCAATCCTTCAGAAATAAGCATGGTCACACTAGCACCTTGAGGATCATAATCCTGCTTGGCAATATTTAAAATATTAGCACCGATCATCCTTGCTACTTCTGTCAAAATACCTGTGAGCCTTTCAGCATTATATTCTTCATCAATGTATTCAATATAGTCCTGACGATGTTCCGGACTTGTAGCATAACATATATCATACATGTTAAAACTAAGAGTCTTGGTCAGGTTATTAAACCCATATAATTTTAATTTTTTTATTGATTTTATTTCCATATACTTCTCCTTACTTTACTTTATAAATTTTAAGTATGCTCTGAAGAACATATTACTATAACCAGTTAGAAATATGTTCTTTGAAAGTTATCATGAATACACTATACTTCTAATATCATATTATAACCTATTTTTTTCTGTTGTAAATAGTATCTAATACCTTCTGACGCTACGCATAAATACAAAGACCACAAAGTCAATATCTCCTTTGTGGTCTTTGCGGCTTTGTGCTTACTTATATAGTTCACCCTGTAGCTCTACACGGCGTAATTCAACTATTTTATTATCTGCATCTACCATAACTACCCGAGGGGCAAAACACCCAGCCTCATCTTCAGTCATCATCGCATAAGCAATTATAATGACTTTATCACCAGGCTGAACCATACGGGCAGCTGCACCATTTAAGCAAATAATCCCTGAATTCATTGCTCCTTTAATTACATATGTCTCAAAACGACTACCATTATTATTATTAACAATTTGCACTTTTTCATTGGGTCTTATTCCTGAGGCCTCTAGTAAAGCCTCATCAATCGTTATGCTTCCCATATAATTAAGATTAGCCTCGGTGACAGTCGCACAATGAATTTTACCTTTTAATGATGTGATAAACATCTCATTTGACCTCCAAAATAGTATTATCAATTAAACGAGTGTTACCAATGCGCACAGCTAGCGCCAGCAAACCCTTATCCTGTAGCACCGTAACATCTTGTAGTGTCGGGTAACTGTAAATTTCCGCATACTCACATGATGCTAGCTTTTCTGATTTAATTTCAGCTATTACTTGAGTCCTTATTTTCTCCACGTCAGTTTCCCCCTCAGCGACTAGCTCTTCAGCACGTTTTAAACTACGCGACAATACGAGTCCTGCCCGACGTTCGATTGCTGACAAAAAGGCGTTACGAGAACTCATAGCGAGCCCGTCTGCTTCCCGTACAATAGGTACCACTTCTAAAGTTACATTCATGTTCAGATCAGTCACCATACGCTCAAGCACGAGTACCTGCTGGGCATCTTTTTGACCAAAAAACGCCTTATTCGGCTGAACAATATTGAGTAGTTTGCTAACAACAGTCGCCACCCCGCGAAAATGACCCAAGCGAGATAATCCACATAATTTTTCAGTAATACCTTCAACCTCAATGAAGCTACTGTAGCCTTCAGGATACATTTCATCGGCCCGCGGATGAAAGATTACCTGCACACCTGTACTGGCTGCTTTTTCACTATCACCTGCCAAATCCCGAGGATATTTAGCGAGATCCTCATTCGGTCCAAATTGAGTAGGATTGATAAAGATACTAACTACCACAATATCACAAGCCTGTACAGCGCGATTCATTAAGGTAAGATGACCTTCATGTAGGGACCCCATAGTAGGTACTAAGGCAATGCTCTGCACCTGCTGCTGGGCCTGCTGAACAAATTCACGCATTTCTTTAATGGTTTCAATAATTTTCATGCTAATCTCCCCATTCTTCCACTTAATATATCCCTAAGCATAATTGCCTGCTGTTCATCAATTGTGCCTTTTTTTAAGGCAACACCCACTGTGTATAATCCAAGCTCAGCATATAATTTATGTTCATTCCTGTTTTCCAATGCCGCCAAATGAGCAGTGATCGTACTACCATCACCCCTACTGACAGGCCCCGTCAATGCTTGTATTGGTCCTAAATGCTGTATATTGCTTACTGTCCCCTGTACCAAGGGCATTAGCGCTGCTGATGCTTGCTGGGGCGATAAGCCAAAAGTGCCATATATCTGGGTAGCCCAGTGCATCAATGACACAAAATAATTAGACACGATACAGGCTGCCCCATGATAAAGAGGTCTGTCCTTGTCTGAAATGGTGAAACTTTGTCCACCCAGATCTCCTACTATTTTCTCAGCTAAACCAACCGCCTGTTCATGCCCACTCAGTGCGAAATAGATACCAACAATAGTATCAATAGCACTTTCCCTATTCGCAAAGGATTGTAAGGGATGCATACACCCCGTAAAAGCTCCCAAATCCCTGGCTGGGCTGAGAGCCTCCGCAGATACCCCGCCTGAAGTATGCAGAACAAATTGCCCTGCTTTAAAACCACCATCCTGAGCAATTTGCTGCGCCACTTGGCCAATACGCCGATCAGGAGTAGCAATCAATACGATCTTTGCATATTGTGTAACATCTGCCGCTTTTGTCACGCCTGGCACACCAAACTGCTTGGCTAAGTTGTCTGCTGACTGGGCGGTATTACTGGCTATTCCAACTAGTTGATAACCGCGCGTATCAAGGGCTTTGGCCAAGACACTACCCACTTTTCCAGCCCCGACAATAACCACTGTCTGTTTGTGCACACTCATCACTCCTATCCAATTACACCCCACAGAAAAAGGCAAAATAAAAAGCCTGACGGCACTTGTCCGAAAGGCATAGTTCTCTTTCTACTACCTCCCGTCTCAGTCCATCATACAGATCTAAGCGGATCATGAAATATTAAAATATTGGACCGAGCTCGCTGTGTAGCAAATGCTTATCTTCTGTACGGTATGGTTCATATTGATACCACCCCAAATAAACCTTACTATTAATAAATTACTTAGATGATAACACAAGCTAGGTTTTAATGACAAGGCTTTTTTGCGCAATCAGAAAGAATATCTCTTTCTTGATCGCAAGTAAGGGCAACTACAGCTTTGTAAATTCAAGTTTTCTGTACCGAGCATGTCGATTGGTGTACAAAAAAGCTAACCTAGGATAAACTATATTCAGGAGGTATTTATATGAATTCTATCACAGGCGAACAAAAAGTTCTGGCTATCTTAGCTCATATCTCGTATCTTTTGGGTGGCCTGGGATTTATCATCGCACCGTTAGTCATATTTTTGCTAAAAAAGGATGATTATTTTGTCTATGAACACGCTAAACAGGCACTTGTTGCCCATATTGCCATACTGGCCACATCGTGCATTGTGGGGCTGTTATGCACGCTCCTAATCGGTGTATTATTACTGCCCGTAATCGGCATTGCGTGGATTATACTTCTCGTTACTTCAGTAATTGGCGCCATCAAGGCACTCAATGGCGAGGAGTATCAATACCCTTTCATCCAAAGATTTGTTAATAAACTCTAAGGTTATCAAAATTTTATTCATGCACAAAAAAATGTTGATTGGGCATAATATGGTAATCATGCTAAAATTGAAATGTTCACTATAAATAAATAGTCGTTGAATTCTACTACGAACTGGAGGAATATATGAAAAATAAAATTCAGCAATACCTACATGTAGCACTTGGATGCCTACTGAGTAGTATCGCAGTTAATCTGTTCTTAGTGCCTCATCATCTGATCAGTGGTGGCGTGACCGGACTGGCCATCATTACCAATTTTCTATTTGGTTGGCGCATAGGCTTGGTATTAATATTGTTAAACCTCCCCTTACTCTACGCGGCCTATCGGCTTATTGGCAAAAAATACGCCATCACTACTATTTTTGGTACACTATTTTTTTCATTCGCAGTAGATGCAACTCAATTCTTAGTTGCACTTAGCCCATTGGATGATCCAATACTAGCCTGTTTGACAGGTGGACTTATTTCAGGAATAGGTTCCGGGATGATATTTCGCGTTAATGGTAGTACTGGTGGACTCGATGTTATCGCTACTATCGTTAAAAAATACTATTCTCTCAACGTTGGCTCTGTTGGGCTCATTTTCAACGTAGTCATCGTTCTTATCGCGGCTACTCTATTTGGACTTAAGTTGGCTGTACTAACACTGATATCAATGTATGTTGGCGCAAATATCACCGATAAGGTCGTCGAAGGTTTCAATCGCAAAAAAGCAATCACTATTATTTCAAATAATGGAGGTGAAATTGCCGCAGCGATCATCAAAGAAGTCGGCCGCGGCGTTACCATCTTACATGGAGAAGGAGCTTTTACGCGCAATAATAAGCAGATTGTCTTTGTCGTTGTAAACCTTACCCAAATAGCTAAAATTAAGTTTGTTGTTGAGCAACAAGATCCCTATGCTTTCATGATTGTACAGGATGCCGCAGAAGTGGCGGGCAGAGGTTTCACCTTGCCCAATTCGAAAAATAAATAATTATTTAATGAAATCCCATAATAACATCATATTTAAGAACGAGACAATCATGCCAATGGTCCACAATAGCATTTGCTGACGACCATTATTAGCGTATTTACCCATAACCTTTGTAGATGATGTCAGATAGATCTGTAAAAATATTGTCCATGGCAACTGAATACTTAAAAACATCTGGGAATACACCAATCCCTGAAAAGGACTGTCGATAAACATAATAATCAAAACTGCTAAGCCGTACGTAGTAACCACTCCGAGCCAAGAATGGCGATCCTTAATATCATAAGGTTCTTTAAATAACCCAGCAAAGATACTACCACCAGCCATACCGGCTGTAACGGTTGAGGAAATACCGGAAAATAGCAAGGCGATGGCAAAAACTACGGCTGCGGCGTTGCCAAGAAGGGGACGCAGCATGACTTCAGCCTGCTCTAGTTCATCCACAGGCACCTGATTACTAAAGAACACTGCTGCCGCAATGAGTATCATAGCACTATTAATGGCCCAACCAATGCACATAGAAAATAGAGTATCAGCAAACTCATATTTTAGCTGTTTTTGAATCACAGCCTCGTCTTCTAAATTCCACTGCCGACTCTGAATGATTTCGGAATGCAAAAACAGATTATGAGGCATAACTACGGCGCCCAGCACACTCATAATAATCAATAGTGATCCGTCTGGAATCACTGGCGTAACCCAACCAGTAGCGGCCAATCCCCAATCAATCTCCACCAAACTCAGTTCAAATAAAAAAGCCAGACCAATAATCGAGACAAAGCCCATGATCCATTTTTCCAGCCGTTTATAGGAATTAACCCATAACATCCAACCGCATCCTACGGCGGCAAGCGTAGCCCCCACCTTTAAAGGAATATGAAAAAGCATATTCAACGCAATAGCTGAACCTAATATCTCCGCCAGTCCTGTGGCAACGGCTGCTACAATTGCTGAAAACAGCACTCCTCTCGATACCATGGGAGGTAAATATTCGGTCGCCGCTTCAGACAAACAGCGTCCAGTAACAATCCCCAAATGGGCTACATTATGCTGCAAGACAATCAGCATAATCGTCGACAACGTGACCATCCACAATAATTTATAACCATAATTTGCTCCTGCGGCCATATTGGCCGCCCAATTACCAGGGTCGATAAACCCTACGGTTACCAATATTCCTGGACCAATATAGCGCAAAAGTTCTCTCGCTTTCAAGTTAATGCCATCATCGGCACGCCAGAAATCGCGCATTTTTTTTAACATTATTATTTATCCCCTATACTATTTAATTTCACTCACATCACTTTTATAAGTATAATTACTATTCTTTTTTTATCCTTACTATCCTGCCTAATCATTGATTTATTCCATATTGACAATCATCGAGAAACAAGATACAATCTCGTATATAAAGTAATAAAGCAGATACAGGACTGGCGGATAGTGGAACAACCACAAGGGACTGTAGCTGATAAACGCCGACCGCCTGGGCATAACATGATTTGTTATACCTGGGTGGTTTTTTTATATGCATAATTTTATTAATTAAAACTTATTCTTTATTAATAAATTTATCAGCATTAAATTCTAAAAAATATAGAATTTAGGTAAGAATTAAACTTTCAGGTATATGATTTGTGTTACAAGTAAAACACTATACTATATTTATAATATTAGTGCGCAATAATAATTTTTATAACGTTAGAAGGGGAGGTAACTCTGATGAATCCATGGAATAACTTTCAACCTGGTATATGGCAAACAACGATCGATATACGAGATTTTATTCAGCAAAATTATCTACCCTATGACGGAAACGAGGATTTTTTAGTTGGGGTCACGCCTCGTACCAAAAAATTGTGGGATAAATGCAGACAGTTACTGTCAGAGGAGCGAAGCAAAAATGGCGTACTGGATATTGCTACAGATATTGTTTCCACAATTACCGCCCATAAGCCTGGTTATATCGACCGAAGCTTAGAAATCATTGTTGGATTACAAACTGACGCTCCGCTTAAACGTAGCGTCATCCCTAATGGTGGAGTACGCATGGCCGAGCAAGCTTGCGCGGCGTATGGTTATCAGCTGAGCCCTGAAATTAGCAACATATACCACAATCATGTCACCACACATAATACTGCGGTTTTTAGCATGTATACTAGGGAAATGAAGCAAGCTCGCAAACTAGGTATCATTACTGGACTACCTGACGGCTATGGCCGCGGGCGCATTATTGGCGACTACCGTCGGGTAGCGTTATACGGAGTTAACCGACTCATTGAAGAGAAAAAAGTTGATTTACACGGCCTTGGCTCTGGGCCAATGGACGAAGAAATACTGCGTCTACGAGAAGAAGTTGCCGCACAAATTTCCGCTCTGGAAGATATCATCACCATGGCTAAGACTTATGGCTATGATATTAATCGCCCAGCAGTCAATGCCCATGAAGCAGTACAATGGTTATATTTTGGCTATCTTGCTGCCATTAAAGAGCAAAATGGGGCTGCCATGTCCCTGGGTCGCACGTCTACTTTCCTAGACATCTATTTAGCTCGCGATTTAGCAAACGGCACAATTACCGAAACAGATGCCCAGGAGCTCATTGACCAAATGGTAATCAAACTCCGCCTAGCCCGCCATTTGCGCACACCTGACTATAACGAACTCTTTGCTGGTGATCCACTGTGGGTAACTGAGTCAATTGGTGGGATGGGTATAGATGGCCGTACACTGGTAACGCGCACCTCATACCGCATACTCCACACACTATACAACCTAGGTTCTGCCCCGGAACCAAACTTAACAATTTTATGGTCTGTCAATATGCCCGATGACTTTAAGAGGTTTTGTGCTAAGGTTTCCCTAGACACCAGTGCCATTCAATATGAAAGCGATGATCTTATGCGCCCAGTCTATGGTGATGACTATGGAATTGCCTGCTGTGTATCAGCAATGCGGCTGGGCCAACAAATGCAATTTTTCGGTGCCCGCGCCAATTTAGCAAAAGCCTTACTGCTGGCAATTAACGGCGGGCGTGATGAAAATACTGGTCAGCAACTAGCACCACTCATGCCAATCCCTGAGGGCGAGTATCTGGATTATAGCACAGTACGCAGCAATCTATCCCAAGTGCTGACTTGGCTAACAGGACTTTATGTTAGCACCATGAATCTCATCCATTTTAGCCATGACAAATATGCCTATGAAAAATCACAAATGGCCCTACATGATACCAATGTGGATCGGACTATGGCCTTTGGTGTGGCTGGTTTATCGGTAGCGACTGATTCACTGAGCGCCATCCGTTATGCTCGCGTCAAACCGCTACGTGATGAATTTGGTATTGCGAAAGACTTTACTATTGACGGCGACTTCCCTTGCTTTGGTAACGATGATGACAAAGTGGATCGTTTAGCAGTAGAGCTCAGCCACGAATTCGCCGCAAAGCTGAAAGAGCATGCTACCTATCGTAATGCTGAACATACCTTGTCGATACTCACCATTACCTCAAATGTAATGTACGGTTTAAAAACAGGCGCTACTCCTGACGGCCGCAAAGCCAAACAAGCCTTTGCCCCTGGTGCCAACCCTATGCATGGTCGGGACAAAAATGGTGCACTCTCTGCCCTACAGTCTATTTGCAAATTATCCTATGATGACTGCCGTGACGGTATTTCTTATACCTTCTCCATTCTACCTGCGACCTTAGGTAAAACTACAGATACCAGAGTCCAAAATTTAGCTGGCATACTGGACGGCTATGTAGCGAGTCAAGGACATCATATCAATGTGAACGTCCTTGATATTTCCATCTTGGAAGATGCCAGAAAACACCCAGAAAGATATCCTCAATTGACCATTCGCGTATCTGGTTATGCCGTTAATTTCATCAAGCTTACTCCCGCCCAACAAGCCGAAGTGATTGAACGTACATTTCATCAGGCATTGTAGTGAAAACTTGGGAACACAAACCGGAGGTGGCAATATGGAAGGGTATTATCATTCAATCGAACGTTTTGGCACCGTAGACGGTCCGGGTATTCGCTATGTCCTATTTCTATCAGGTTGCGCGCTACGTTGCCGTTTCTGCCATAATCCTGATACTTGGTTACAAGCCAAACAAACCATTAGCACCGAAGAGGTTCTCGCGGATCTACTTCGCTACCGCCACTTTTACCACGCCTCTGGGGGAGGAATAACCCTTAGTGGTGGCGAGCCCCTACTTCAACCCCACTTTGCAGCTGAGCTGTTGGCGGCCTGCCAAGCCCATAGTATCCATACAATGATTGACACCGCCGGCTACTATGACCAGCAAAATATCACGGATATTTTACCCTACACAGATGCCGCCTTATTCAGCATTAAAGCCGCAGATCCACAAAAACATCGCTGGATAGCCGGTTTCGATAATACTCAAATTATCAGCAACTTGAAATATATGACTGAGTACCTGACCGTCACCCTGCGGTATGTAGTCATCCCTGGAGTAACTAATTCATCTGCAGATATACAAGCATTAATCAATCTCATCCACACCTTACCGAAACCTGTCGCAATCGAATTATTGCCCTATCATACCTACGGTCGACAAAAATGGCAAGCACTGCAGATGAACTATACACTTGATCATATACCTGAGGCTACTGCTAACGATATAGAAGCTGTCGCTGACTACCTTTCAGCACAGGGTATCAGCGTCATTAATGGGCAGGAAAATACACAAACACTCTCTCGTAAATAAAAACAGGGTGCTTTTCTTTTAGAAGGCACCCTGTTTTTATTATATAAATCCTTTCTATATTGATGACAAATATTCAAAATTTCGCACAATCAACTTTCGGCCCCGCCAGCTAAAAGCACGATTAGAATATCGCCTCATGAATTCTTTATTGGAGATTGTTAATAACTCTGCATAGTTTAATTCAGATATAATATTTTCTCGAAACTCTTCCAGCGCTGTCACAGTTTTTTTTTGATTATGAAAACATATATCCTGACATACATCACAACCAAATACTAGCTTATTGTTCTTGATAATATTAATTTCAGCTACCGTTAGATCACCTTTTTTTTGCGATAAATAAGAACAGCAACGTCTGGGATCAATGGCAAAATTACCAAGAATAGCCTGGCCTGGGCATTCTGCTATACACCTGCCACATTGTATACAGGTGCGCAAGAGGGGTTTATCAATTTCAAAAGGATGATTGACAAGCATATAGCCAATGAGCACATATGAACCATATTTATCGGTTATAATATGACTATTTTTCCCATAAAATCCTACTCCAGCCAAGTATGCCATATGTCGATCAACCAAAGGTCCTGTATCTACAAAGGCTTGATAACGAAACCCAGGTATCGCGCCTGTTAAAAAAAATCCTATTTGTTCTAATTTTTCTTTTACGACTGTATGATAATCAATAGCATAGGTATATTTCGAGATATTCCCCTCAGCCTTTTCACCTATGTAATAGGGAAATAAACACACAATCACCGACTGGGCATCTTCCATTGTCAATCGCGGATCTATGCGCCTGGGTAAACACGTTTCCTCAAATTCAGTATATTGATTATTCTCAATTCTAGCCTGTAAAATTTTTTCTAATTCCAAATAGGGCCCTATAGGCGCGATCCCTACATATTCAATATTGATAGAACTACAAAACTTCTGCAAAACCTCTTTCATTACGAGAGGCCCAGGTGAATGGGGAGAACATAAAAGAATACGGCAATAAAATGGGAAATGCTGCCCGCCAGAACAAATAAATGCCATATAGCATGATTATAAGGGAGTTTATGCCATAAGTAAAAAATAGTTCCCAGTGTATAAAATAAACCTCCAATGACCAGCCACATAATCCCTAGTGTGGGAACCGTAGCAATAAGAGGTTTTATGGCAATAATAATAAACCATCCCATTAAAATATAGCACAGGGTCGATATCACTTTAAACCGTCCCACAAAGAAAATTTTTAAAACAATTCCTAGTACGGCAAGTCCCCAAACTAAGCCAAAAACAGTCCACCCGAGTACTCCATGCAAGGGCACCAAGGTAAAGGGGGTATATGTTCCGGCTATGAGCAAATAAATCGCTGAATGATCAAGAATCTTAAAAATATATTTCAAGCGTTCATTCGTAAAGCTATGGTATAGTGTCGAGGCTAAGTAGAGTAGTACTAGAGTCGTACCATAAATACTAAAACTAACGATATGCCAGATCTCACCATACAGATAAGCAAATACAGTTAATAGCACCAGTCCTGCTACGGCAAGCAGGGTGCCAATACCGTGGGTTACTGCATTCATAACTTCTTCCATGTTAAACCTCCGATCACCTTATAACCTTCTTATTTTATTCTTATTTATCAAAATAATACTTCCAAAACTATACATTCAGCTAAAGATTTTTAACGGCAATCGCCAGGAATGGGATGCTCTATATCCTATTTCTAACAGACCAGCAATATAGATGTCAATTTCTTTAATGCAACTTATATATCTCATTTCAATTATATCATATCCTCGTTATTTCAGCGATAACAATTCTCAACATAAAACTACATTTAAAATATAGTATTCTCCTCAACAAAAAGAGACTCGGCCATAGCCAAGTCTCTATAAGAGCCATTATATATATACCTTAATGAATATTCCACTCTTCCATTAAATTCCTCGTCAGACGAGAAACTTGGCAACAGAATCTTTCAACTGATAAGCCATTGCACTTGTTTCTTCCGCACTAGCTGCCACTGTTTGCATCGCCGCTGATTGTTCCTCCGTTGAAGCAGAAACCTCTTCACCATTTGCTGCGACAGTTTCAATAACGGAAGCAAGATGGTCAATCAGTTTTACAATTTGCTCTGAATTGGCAACCTCTTCTGATGTTAATGTGCTGATTTCCCGAATTTCTGTGGTTGTTTGTTTCACAGCCTCTAAAATTAAATCTAAGGATAATCCTGCTTCATTGACGGTAGCAACACCATTTTCCACCTCTGCGATATTTTGCGCCATAGCCGATACCGCCACGTTTGTTTTTTCTGTAACCTTCTTCACGAGGGATGTGATCTCTTGAGCGCCTTGATCTGACTGCTCAGCTAGTTTGCGCACTTCTTCAGCGACAACTGCGAAACCACGGCCGTGCTCTCCTGCCCGGGCAGCCTCAATGGCAGCATTTAGCGCCAAAAGATTGGTTTGCTTCGCCAGGTTCGTGATTGTATCGGTAATCTGGGATATTTGCTTAGAGTAGTCATTGAGTTCACTAATAATCTGGCTAGATTTTTCTGCCTGGTTTTTAATGTTTCCCATTTTATGAACCGATTCATCAACCTTCAGTCGCCCTTTTTCCGCAGCGGCCAAAGTATTTTCCGAATTTTTACAGGTGTTGTCAGCCTTTGTTTTGGCAATTTGTATCAAACTTGATAACTGTACTAATGCTTGAGATGCCTCTAGCATAGATCCATTCCCCGCGTCGGCCTCCTGGGCTAAATGTTGCATATTGTCCGAAATTTCTCCACTCGTTGCTGTTACCTCTTGCGTCGATGCTGCCATTCCTTCCGATGCCGCAGCCAATTGTTCGGAAGCTGATCGAATGCTCGTAATCATCTCGACGAAATGCTTGTGCATGGTTTCTATAGAGCTCGCCAATTCTCCTATTTCGTCAGAACTCTTAACTTCGACCCTATTACGCAAATCTCCACTGGCATATTCGTTTGCGATATTCGTAAGCGCAAGCACAGGCCTACGAATCATATTCGTCAGGATGACTGCAATCGTTATCCCGAATAGTAATACCAGACAACTAATCACTGAAGACATTATCATAACACTGTTAGATGTTGCTATGCTCTCTTTGATCAGCCCCTTTGCTGCATCAATATTTATCGTCGAAAAGCCATCTGTTGTTTTTTCAATCCCTGCTGTTTGAGGTGCAATACGTTTTGCAATTTGAATTAACTTTGTCTTACTTTCTTGTGCTTTTACAAAATTTCCTGCTATGAGTTCTGCATTATATTGCCTGGCAATAGGCATATATTCTGTCATAATTATATTTTTATATTGCACAGTTTCATCAATGAGTCCTTGAACTTCTTGCTTTTTTTCCACCCTAGCCAGTCCCAGTAATTCCTTCTCTAGGGTGAGAACCTGATCAAAATTACTCTCCACCTTGCTAGCCTTTGTTTCATCCCCATATGCTATATACGCACGAATCTCGGATACAGTTGCTTTGTATTGCATGACAATATCATCCGCAAGAGCCATACGAGCATTTGCTTCATTTATTTTTGTCAAATCACTCTTGGCATTTTGGAGAGAAATCAGAGAATTAATCGCCATGAATAGTATAAGTGCAATAATCACGCCAAAACTCAGAGCCATCTTAGTACCTATGTTTATTTTCATGTTCATTTTTATATCATCACCTTTTAAATTTAATAGCTTACCGAATAAGTATCCCTACTCCAGAGGCATCATCACGGCCAACTCCGCCAGCCGTAAGAAGTTTACACATGTCTTGCATTGCCCAAAAATCAAGTTCACTACTCATCTGCTGTGAAATGAGTTCAAAAAGTCCATCAGTTAGAAATAGAAAACTGTCACCTGATTCAAAATGACAAACACCTTGATCAAAGACTTCCTCCTCATTAATCCCTAAAAACAGCCCTGGTGCTTTTACGATCTCGGGCCTATTACCCTTTAAAACAATAAAATGATTAATTCCACCAGCGCAGTAAGTCAGAGTACTACATTTAAAATCAAGTTCGAATAAGAAGACTCCCGCAAAATCCCCGCCCACAAAAAACGGCATCACTTCCTTATTAATCCACGCCAGTTTCTCATTGATAGGGATATTCTTTTTCACCGCGCTGCTAAAAAGATATTTTAAAATACTAGTCTGGAAGGTGGCAGCCACACCATGACCCATCACATCAATTAAAATCCCTTGTAGTACTTCTTTACTCTCCTCAAAAACAAAATCATATAGATCCCCACTCACATAGTTGTATGGCTGATAAATAGAACGTATACGAAACAAATCCTCATCTAAGTCCCTAGGTAACAACCGACGTTGAAGCTTGCCTGCTAACTCAACTTCTTCCCGCATCTTTGAATCAGGGGTTAGGTTTCGCACTACTGATGCAAAAATTTTATTGCCATGGAAAGTCATATAGCGGGTGCTGACCTCAACCTTAAATATGGAACCATCCTTCTTGATATGATTGGCCGTGAAAACATACCCATTCGTGTACTGCTGAGCCACTCTCATATTTTCCCGATTTAATGTGGCAGAATCATGACTAATGTTTACAATCGATAGCTGGAGTGACTCTGCGCTTGTATACTGATACAGTTCTAAAGCCATTTCATTCATAAATAAAATGGCTCCAGTTTGATAATTTATCAATACTAAGGCATCATTTATCATATTAAAAAGATCTAATGGTTGGCAATAATCGCACTTTTCCTTGAAAATATTCAATTCCGACAAGTTCATCTACTTATCCCCTCAACAGTTATTGCATTGCAAATACTTTATTTAATCTTGTCAATTCAAATAATTCTTTTACAAGACCATTTGCACCAACAAGAGTTAAGCCACCCTTCATTTGCAATGCTCTCTTTTGGATAGCAACAAGTACTCCTAGCCCTGAACTATCAATGTAGTCAACATGATTGAGTTTGATGATAAATTCCTTGTGCCCTGATTCCATAAAAACAATCAGTTTTTCGCGCAGAATGGCTGCCTCTTCAACATACATGCTACCTGATAAGTTTACTATAACTTGTTCATTATTAATTATAGTACTAATCTCCATCCTAATGATCTCCCTTCAATTAAAGTTTTTTGATTAATGTTAGTTTATTTCCTCGGCCATTAAGCTCATAAGAGTCTACATAATGCTGTATCAGTTGAAATCCTCGGCCATGTTCTGCAAAGCGAGATGTTGTCTTAGGTTTATCCTGATTGATAAAACCCTGGCCTTCATCGCGAATAACAATTCTAATTTCATTCGGCAATTCTTCCATCGTTAGATATACTTTTTTGCTACAATCTTCCTTATTACCATGAAAAATTGCATTATTGACGCCTTCATTGAGGGCAATAAATAGGCCTAGGGCATCTTTCCCAAAAATGAGTATTAACTCTGCCTTAATAAATTCCCGCAACGCGGCAAATTCCGTTAGCGAAGAAAAACAATACATTCTTCCCACCTCCTCAAGCTCGATTAACATTTCTGTCGCTTATGATACCAATAATAGAATGTTCTGTAATTTTCTAACTTACTATAATGTAATGGTATTCCTTCCTAAGTTCGACAAAATAATGGCATTCCCTTTCCAGATTCGACATTAAAAAAAACAATCAATAACATCACTTCTGAAGACCAAAAGTCCTGTACCAATTTAGTACAGGACTTCTCAATCTAATTTTCTCATCATTTTTTCTGTAGTGCAATAAATCTAACTTTTTCTATCACCATCTTTATCTATTCTGTAGTATATTTTCTCTCTTTCAACAAAGACTCAGCCATTTTACGATGTGGTCCTGCAAAAGAAATGTTTCCCCAGTCACGCTTATTTACCCAACAAATATGACTGCTGTTAGGTATAGCGCCCGGGCTACCAGTACAATGATAAAAAGAAATATTCCATTTCCGATGACTGAAAGTATGAGTGCACTGTAATAATAAAATTCCCAGCTCAATCTCCTGTCCAGTCTCATGGGAAAAAGCTTTTTGGAATACAGTCATATCATCTTCACCTACCTGAATTTCTACAGCAGGGAATTCCCACATTCCAGCTAATAACCCTTTCGTCGGCCTGCGCCTGAGCAAAAAAGACTCACCTGCTTGCAAAACACCTGCCACTAGCCTTACAGACAGTGGTGGGGTTTTTTTCTTTTTAATAGGTAATTGCTGCTGTAGTCCTTTACTCTTAGCTAGGCAATGTTTCTGCAACGGACAACTTGGGCAACGAGGAGTTTTAGGAATACAGATGGTTGCCCCAAAATCCATTAATGCCTGATTAAAATCTCCTGGATAATCAGTTGCTATTTCTCTCTCCACTAGCTCTCTAATCTGTCTTTTTACCAACAGCGCCGAAATATCCCCCTCTATGCAATAGAGGCGACTAAAAACGCGAAGAACATTACCATCAATGGCTGGTTCCTTTTGATTATAAGCAATGCTTAAAATAGCCCCTGCAGTATAGTCACCAATACCTGCAAGCCCTGTTACTTCTTCTTTAGTCTCAGGTACCTGCCCCCCATAAGAAGCACTTACCTCCCGGACGCCTTGGAGAAGATTACGGGCCCTAGAATAATAGCCTAATCCCTGCCAATACTGAATTACTTCTTCTTCCTGAGCCCCCGCCAAGCTTTCTAATGTAGGAAATCGTTTTATCCACCGTTCGAAATAGGCCCTAACCACCTCTACCCTAGTCTGCTGCAACATGACTTCAGAAACCCAAATTTTATAGGGGTCTTTATCTTTACGCCACGGTAAATCCCGTTTGCACCCCTCATACCAAGTCAATAAAATGTCAGCTATCTTCATTATGATCTCCTTCGCCCTCTCATCAACACAATTTCCAGACCATAAAAAGGACTTGGCTCAGCCAAGTCCTCTTTATCTAATAACCTTAAATCACTCGTACTACAATTTTGTGCAAAGCATCTGTAGTATATCCCAAGTGAATAGCCGCATCTTTGATATGGTGGTAAACTTCCCGATATTTCATGGCGTGCATTAAATCTGTACTCTTAAATAGTTCTACCATACCTGTCCGATATTGATCTTGTATTGTTAATTGAACCTTACGAATATCTATTATTTGCTTTTTAGACTTTAAGGGGTCTTCCTTTAATCCTTCAAGGGCCTCAGCAAGTTTATCTGTCCCTCTATTTAGTTGCTGCACCATATTCAAAATAGTTGGATCAGTACTCACTGCGAATGCATCTATTTCCTGTAGCGTCGATTTTGCATATTCAACGATCCTAGCCATTTCTACAGAAAGAGAATATATATCCTGTCGATCAAAAGGAGTGGAAAAAGCTTCGATCAAATTATTTTGCATGTTAAACCGAATTCTGTCCGCTTCAGCTACCTGACTGAATAACAGCTGATAATCTTCTTCGGATCGACTGCTGAGCCAATTGTGTAGTTTTTTCACTCCATTGGTAGTGGCTGCTGCTTGATCGCTTATCATCCTATAAAAATCCCGTTTTAAAGGAAACAATCTTTCCCAAAAATTATGACTCGCCATGAAATGACAACCTCCCTTATGACCTACCATATATATCCTAATATGTAATATACCATTGATGCTACAATGGCGGACGCGGGTATTGTAATACACCAAGCAATAATAATCTGTTTTCCAATCTGCCAATTGACCATGCGAAATTCATCTGCTGAACCAACGCCTGCTACACTGCCAACAACAACATGGGTAGTTGAAACAGGCGCGCCGAGTATTGTCGCCAGAATAATGGAACCTCCCGAAGACAACTGGGAATTCAAACTATGGATGGGGCGAATTGTGTAAATACCTCTCCCAATGGTTTTCATAATTGACCAGCCACCAAGTATTGTACCTGCAAACATGACCCCACCAGCCAACGAGCTAATCCAAACTGGAGCTATAAGGCCAAAAGGATAACTGGCAGCAGCCAAAGCTAGGGAAAGTATCCCGACAATTTTTTGGGTATCGTTCGCACCATGACTATAAGCCAATACGGCAGCAATTACCCATTGTATGTTTTTTATCCATCTATTTATCGTAAAATCTGCATTTCGAAGAAGGATATTGGATACTGCTTGCAATAAGAAAGCAACTATAAATCCCATAAGTGGCGATAATAGTAAAGCGGCAACAATTTTCGTTATGCCAATTAATTGATGATGAGAGCCAAAGAGTTCACTCCAGCCCCATAAAATATAATTCGCACCGCGTGAAACCCAAACTGCTCCCACTACGCCGCCAACCAAAGCATGAGTGGAACTTGAAGGAAGTCCAAATTTCCAAGTCACTATATTCCATATCACAGCCCCAATTATCCCAGCTACCAAGATGTTAAGAAGTGCAGCTTCTGTCGGTATCGTAACAATTGTAGAAACTGTATTTGCTACGGCACTACCACTCGTCACAGCACCAATAAATCCAAATATCGCCGCCAAACAAGTCGCTTGAATTGGATTGGCGGCTCCACAAGAAATGAAGGTTGCCACAACTGAGCTAGCATCATGAAGGCCATTTGTTAATGTAAAAATAAGTGCTGTCACTATGACTATAATTAAAATAAGTTCTGTAGACATGGTCATTCTTCACCTCCAGCTCTTATTTTCTGCCAAAATTATAAAATCAATGCATATAATCGTTACAATAAAAACATTCGAACTACAAAGAGTACAAAGATTTCACAAAGAGGTATCTAATCATTTCTCCCTTTGTGTCCTTTATATGCTGTGATAGTGGCTTAGTTTCTTTATGTTCCTCATTGGAATGATCATTTGTCTTTATATAAAGGCTCGACTCGTGGTTTTTGAACATATGCTAAACATTCCTGCCCTGACGATTGCCTAACGACCTCACAAGGTAACCTAGCACTTTTAAACCCCATTGCTTTACAGCCATAAGGAAAGTGCTTATTCCAAGTTGTATATAGGTGAATGCATCCCATGCAAAAAGGCTTTTTAAAATTCACAATATCACCTCTAGAAACTTCTATCCTTAGAAAAAGTCAGGATCTCTATGTAAATCAATACCTCTTATTTTTTCTGCGGCTCAATACCCATAGCAGTGAGTTTATCCCACAACGGCTCTAAGGCTTTCTCTTTATCTCGATAAAAATTACTACCTCTTATCCTCCAGAACCTCCAACCCACTCGCTCTAAAATACCCTGCCGATCAATGTCTTCTTCCCATCGTTCAAGACCGTGCCAGGCATCGCCATCGCATTCCACTGCCAGTCTAGTATTGATACCTTCCACCACAATCGGAATGTGATAAGGATGAGTACCTACTTTAAACTCGGGAAGAGCATGATATCCGCGCAGAGCAATCATCCTATATACATCTTGATGAAATTTACTTGATCCATATTTTCGAAAAATCTCCTCTGCCGTTTGCGGCGTACTTTTGGTTTTGCTAGGTTCCTGGCAATATTTTAGCAAACGATACCTCATACAGTTTGTATGTAAGTCTTTGAGATCAATCGAATGGAACAGCCAGAGTTGCTCGCGTGCCCGGCTAGTAGCAACATTAAACCGTTGCTCATCTGTGCTTTTATTCAGTACCCCACTGCGCACATTGGGCGCAGCAACCATGGAAAGAAAAATAACATCTCTTTCATCACCTTGAAAAGAATAAGCATCACCACAAATAATTTTACGGTCAACCATCTGACTTTCTCCCAGTTTGTCTCGAAGTTGCTCTTCTATGAAGCAAGCTTGATCCTTGCCTTGTAGGGAAATAACCCCCATAGTCTTACCCAAATACTCATCTTTGCTGCATAATTCCACTATTTTAGCTACCAATGCTAGGGCTTCTGGTTGGTTGACCGCTACAGAACCTTCTTCTCGATACCCATCATCAACACGTACTGTAGCAATAGGTGGCATTAGCCTATCCGATGTAGGAACCCGCAAAGGCTCAATGATTCCGCCATAAAACTCTTCATTACTAAACTGAATAATTTCTGGCACACATCTAAAATGTTCTTTTAGCATAATTTGTTGCCCGGGAAAAATCCGCAGGGCAGTATCATATAAACTATCTTGTAGGGTAAATCTTTCTCGCTGGGGAACATCAAGCAGATAGCGATCGATTAAATCATTGACCTCTGCTTGATCCTTGCCCACAGACTCAGGGCTAATCTGATGATCATCACCGACAACGATAGCCCGTTTTCCTCTAAATAGAGCGCTCAAGGCAAACAAATCACATTGACTACTTTCATCCACAATGACAACATCAAAAGGTTCTTCTGATGGTTTAAAATTTTCAATGACCCTATTGAGAGGCATAATCCAGACTGGTACGGCACCCCGACAAACTGCCATCTCTTTTTTGGCGTCGGCTTGATGCTTGGCAGCATACTTCCCAGTTCCTTTGCCGATCTTCCTGATGGTCTGAGCCCAAGAACGGAGGCTTCTTCTTTGCACCTCTGTCGTTCGTTGATTTTGCTCTAGCCAAGTAGACTTTGAAACGATGGTCTGTATTAACCTTGCCTCTACACTTCTCGCCTTGTTTAACTGTTCATATATTTCCTCTAAACGATTTTTTATGAAATGCTTTTTTAGCCAACAATCGGCTCTCTTCCACTCCCAAGCTCCCCGCCAATTGGCCGGTGGCTGACTATCCGCCAGAGATTTCACTGTAGCTACAATCTGCGCCATAAAGCGAGGGGCACAAACAGTAAGCCGCTTTGTAATATCTAGCATCTCATATACCTTAGATTCTATGGAGCTGAGTTTGTGCAATTGCAGCAAGGCTCCCTGCCACTTAGTATGATCACCTAGCCGATAAGCATCATAGAGTATTCCCCATGAGGCATGTGAATTTTCCCCTCCCGCTCCATCTTTGAGAACCGTAGAGAAATTTTCAAATTCTTGGTACAAAAGATTATACTCGAGCAATTGGAGTCGGGAAATAATACCTTGTGCAAAGTTATCAAGCCATACCTTGTTGATCCATTCACGAGGCCCATAAGGACTACTCTCGTTGGCAATCTCTATGAGCGATGATAAATTTTCAGCCTTCCAATTAAAAGCAGCCTGAATTAATTCCATGTATTGTTCTACAACTTGTAACATACTACCATCAGATTCAATCAATAAGGGCCCATTTACATTGGAAATACTATGATTCCATTTTAAAATAAGGTGTGTCCTAGCCTCTATCAGCGTAATATAATGTAGCAATAATCTTAAATCATCCGCAGTCGAAAGATTAGAGCCGTTGATGGTAAACTGTTCTAACAAATACAGCGTCCTCTTACCACTAAACATTTTGAACATAAAGCTAGGTTTCACATTATTGGTTAATTCAGACTTGAGAAGTTCTGCATCGGCTCTGACTTGGCGCAAATCAAAGCTCGCAGGGATTCCAAAGGAACATTCTGCTATCCGTTGCTCTATATCACGAATTCCACGAATTTTCGCCTTGCAATCCATAATAAGTTTTTGCCAGTAATTGACCCGGTTCTCACCATATACAATATCCCCCAGCAATTTAGCTAGCCAGCCATCAGAAAACAAGGCCAAACCTGCTGTTGCTTTCTCAATAACCTGAAGAGCCTGAGGAGCTTTACTATTGGCTCTACCCGTAAAAGTCCAACCTTTAATTTGCTCCGTGCGTTCACTATTCCCCTCCTCTAATTCGCTGATCCTAGCGCACAAACTGGCTATTTCTTCAGTACTCGGAAGAATTTCTGGGGTCGGGCGCTGCTGGGTAATTTGGTCTACATCATCCCTGCTTAGTTCCTTCAATAAACCATAGAGTTTAATCATCTCACTATCAGATATCGGCACCTCCATAGAATCATCCAATTCATCAGGCAGATAGCCTAATTCTAATTGATGCGCAGAAAGCCAATCAGCTAATTCTAGAGGTGAGAAATCTCTTTGCGCAAAACGAACAATGTGATTCTCCGCCTCGCTGGCCAGGCCCAATTCAGTTTTGAACTTGGCGATTTTCTGCGCGCAATCACATAGATCACTGCGTAGTCTGCCAATTTCGATGGCAATGGTATCAACATTTACTTGATCCAAGCCCTCAGATATTTTAGTAACTGCTGATTCAAGTTCTTGTACTGATCTTGCATCACCACCCATTACGCTAACACATAGGGGCGCTATCTCAGGCAGTTTAGTCTGAATCATCTCACCGAGTACCCGCAAGGCTCGCTCTGTCTGACTTGTAATAAGCACCCGTTTACCATGGGCCAAAAGATGGGCAATGAGATTGACAATCGTATGGCTTTTACCTGTTCCTGGTGGTCCTTGTACGACCACGCCAATGTTCTTGCTCAATTTACGCACAATGTCTTTTTGCTCTTCATTTGCTGGCAAGGGAAATAACACATCATCACCAATGGTTTTCCACTGCAATCGCTCCTGCTCTTGACTTTCACTGCGCCCAGTAGATAAATCCATAGACACTAAGGCTTCTATCGTTTCAGGAATGTAATGATCACTACGTATTGCTTCAATTACATCTTGTAATTCAGTATGCCATTGCCGACCGGACATACTACGCACAAATATGATGGGGGCATTATAGATGACAGGATGACTTGTCACTGGCACATCACGACCCGTAATTAGCTTCTCAGCGAACCTCCCCTCTAATGATAAGGTAAGTACTAACTCTTTTAGAAAAGAATTGATAGCGGCTTCATCCCATGGATTTATCCCTGCATCTTGAATAGAACGTTCCATAGCGACGATATTCGTCGGCTTATTCAGTTCATGAGTGCTTAACATATCCAACTCAAAAATCGTCCCACTACTGGTAGGAACTAAGGTAAACAATCCCTTCTTAGAGTCAAATAATAGTTCAACTCTTGTTGTAAATACCGGACGGCAAACCTGAACATCATTTATATTCCAGGTTAGCAGGCCATGACCCCAAACAAGTTCTATGCTATCACCTTCGCGCTGCAGCCGTTGATAAAGGGCAAATAATTCTCCATACAAGCGTTCAATCCGAACCTGCACATCATCTTCTGGTGCTGGCGGGCTGGTAGGCTTATACACCTCAAGCCACACTTCTGACGTTTTTGCTCTTGGGCTGAGCAAACATCCCTCACCAATCGGCAATTCATCCTGCCACCAATATGTATCCTTATAATCTTGAAGCCCCCTCACAGCTGGAACCATTAAATTCTTCAATGCTAATAAATATTCAAAAACTTGAACACGACTCTCTAACATACATCCACCTCACAGCCAAAATAAATCTTTACAATAGCCTCATTTTTTCCTAAGGATATCTTACCACAAAATCCTCGGAGATTGCAGATTTAACTCCTGCTGTCCTAAGATATTAACTATTCTGACAAATTTCTTGACAAATTCCGCCCCTATTACTATAATACTTACGATAATATATGGTAAAAAGTCTACCTGATTTCCAGGTAGGCTTCTGCCTGACTGAGGTGGTAAAGATGTCTGATAAAAACGCTACAACGATCGATGCCTCCATGCTACTTAGCGAATTAAAAGCTGCCAATCAACAAATGAATCAAGTCGTTACTGCCATACAGGAAATTGCCAAGCAAACCAATCTTCTATCTCTAAACTCAGCAATCGAGGCCGCCAGAGCCGGAGAAGCTGGTCGCGGCTTCAGCGTTGTCGCAGACGAAATTAAAAAGCTAGCGATACGCAGCTTCGATTCTACGAAGGAAAGCGCCAAAATCATTGAAAATATTCAGACGAAGGCCAATGAAGTCATGGCTGTGCGAACAGCAGATATGGCCTATGACACCATTGACAAAATCGATCGTAACCTATTCGAACGCAACTGCGATGCTCAGGCTTGGGCCACTTTTAACAAAGTAAAAAGTTGTTTTTGTTCTAATGACCCTGATTGCATTCGTCAAGCCAATGACCTCTTGAAAAACCTTGTCGATATTTATGAAGTGTACTTTGATCTTTATGTCCTCGATACAGAAGGTACAATTCTAGCCTCAGGTATACATCGGAACCTGATTGGTACAAATGTCGGTGACCGAGATTGGTTTAAAGAGGCCAAGATAGCCAACACCATCTCGGTAACAGATCTCTATTTTTCATCTGTCGAAAATTGCCATACCGTGGCTTATTCTTGCCCAATTCGCAATGATGCAGGACAGATCGTCGGTTACTTTTCCTCGCGTTTTAATTGGGAATTTATTTATGATATTTTGGATTCAGCGCGCATTAGTCAAACTGGAGACATTTCGATTATTAATAAAGATGGTTATGTAATTGCCTGTCGTAGTCGCCAGGGCATCCTCATTGATAACTTGAAAAATCTCGAAGCAGGGAAACGTTGCATGAGAGGTGAAACATATGGCTACACTTTCGACACAGATCAGCGTGGTAACGGCAAAATTTATGGTTATGCCCATACGAGAGGCTACAATGCCTATAAAGGAAAAAATTGGTCTGCAATTATTAGTGAAGCTCTGTAAATCATGATCCTTTCCATAGAAAAACCCGGTTGAGTGTTATTTTCTCTACACTCAATTCCGGGTTTTTCTTTGCGTATGACTGCGTTGCACAGCAATCAGCCTGATGGATAAACAAATAGCACCAAATGCTAATCCTAAAATTAAACCAATCCAATACCCAGCAGCACCAAATTGAAAATAACCCGCCAATACATACCCCAGAGGTAAACCTACAATCCAGTAGGAAATGAACGCCATAACAAATGTAACTTTCACATCCTTATAGCCACGTAGTGACCCTTGTATTGGTGCAGCAATGGCATCTGATAGTTGAAAAAAGATAGCATACAACAAAAAATCTTGCGCGAGCTTAAGCACATCTAAATCTTCGGTATAGAGTCCTGCAACCTGCTGCCTAAAAATAGATAGCCCAACAGCACACCCGATAGCCATAAAGAGTGCAATACCAATTCCAATATAACTATACTGCCTAGCGTCATTAAACCTTTGTGCGCCAACTTCAAAACCAATAGCAATAGTTAATGCCATAGAAATACTCAGTGGTATCATATATAATAGTGACGCAAAATTAATAGCTATTTGGTAGGCAGCTACAGTCACTGTATTAAATTGACTCATCAGCAAGGTGATGACCGCAAAAATACTTGTTTCGCAAAAAATAGCAAAACCAATGGGTATCCCAATGGTAAGTTGTTCTTTCCAGGCAGGCACAGAAATAGGATAGATTCGACTTAGCACATGATAATCTCGAAAGGGTTTCATCTGGTGTATAACATAAAAACTAATGAATGCGATACACCAATAGGTCAAAGCCGAGGCATACCCTGCTCCCACACCACCTAGGCGTGGAAAACCAAACTTACCAAAAATCAGTACATAATTCAGTATAATGTTAATTGGTAAGGCAGCCATCGTAATGAACATGGTCACCCTGGTATAACCAAGGGTATCAATAAAGCAGCGAAAAATCGTCGATAAAAATAAAGGCACCACACCGAAGGATATACCAATCAGAAATTCTCGGGCCACCCGATACACTTCAGCATTAATGTTCATACAATCCAAGATAGGAGTCACCACAGCAGCACCAAGGGCAATGACTACCGCCGACATAGCAAGGGCTAGATATACACCTTGAATGACTGCAAAGGGCACATCATCTGTGCGTTTTGCCCCCAGAAATTGAGCTACAATAGGAACTAATGCAAATAAAATACCATTTAGCCCTGTAAAGACTGGCATCCAAATACTCGCCCCAATGCCAACCCCAGCCAAATCATTGGAACTAGCATGGCCTGACATCATAGTATCAAAAAAAGTCATCCCAAATAAAGAACACTGGGTTATCAAAATAGGAACTAACAAAATCATCAATTGACGTAGCTTGTCTTGCATAGAATATGTTTGGTTCATCTCTATCCCTTCACTTTTCACACTAGAAACTTAGCAACTGAATTTTCCAGTTGATGGGCCATCGCACTGGTTTGCTCCGCACTAGCAGCCACTGTTTGCATAGCAGCTGATTGTTCTTGGGATGAAGCCGCAACCTCTTCACCATTTGCTGCAACGGTTTCAATAACGGAGGCAAGATGGTCAATCAGTTTTATAATTTGCTCTGAATTGGCAACTTCTTCTGATGTTAAAGTGCCAATTTCCTGAATTTCTGTAGTTGTTTGTTGTACAGCTTCTAAAATCAGATCTAAAGATAATCCCGCTTCATTGACGGTAAGAGCACCATTTTCGACCTCTACAACATTTTGGGCCATTGCCGATACTGCCACGTTGGTTTTTTCTGTAACCTTCTTCACTAGCGATGTGATTTCTTGCGCTCCCTGATCTGATTGTTCAGCTAGCTTGCGCACTTCTTCAGCAACAACTGCAAACCCACGTCCATGTTCTCCCGCCCTGGCAGCCTCAATGGCAGCATTCAGCGCTAACAGATTGGTTTGCTTAGCTAGATTGGTGATTGTATCGGTAATCTGAGATATTTGCTTAGAGTAGTCATTGAGTTCACCAATAATCTGGCTGGATTTTTCTGCCTGATTTTTAATGTTCCCCATTTTACTAACCGATTCATCAACCTTCAGTCGCCCATTTTCCGCCGCCATCAAGGTGTTCTTAGAATTTTCGCAAGTGTAATCAGCCTTCGCTTTGGCTATCTGTATCAAACTTGATAACTGTACGAGTGCTTGAGATGCCTCAAGCATCGATCCATTCCCCGCGTCAGCCTCCTGGGCTAACTGTTGCATATTGTCCGAGATTTCTCCGCTCGTTGCCGTTACTTCTTGCGTCGAGGCCGCCATTTCTTCTGATGTGGCAGCCAATTGCTCAGAAGCTGATCGAATGTTAGTAATCATCTCTACGAAGTGCTTGTGCATGATTTTTATAGCACTCGCTAATTCTCCTATTTCGTCAGTGCTCTTAACTTCTACACTATTACGCAAATCTCCACTGGCATATTGGTTTGCTATGTTAGTAAGCTCAAGCACAGGTCTACGAATCATATTCGTCAGGATGACTGCAATGGCTATCCCGAACAGTAATACTAGACAACTGATAACCGTGGACATCATCATAACACTGTTAGATGTTACGATGCTCTCTTTGGTGAGTGCCTTTACTACATCAACATTTATATTAGAAAAATCATCTGTCGTTTTTTCGATCTCTGCCGCTTGGGGCGCAATGCGTTTTGCAATTTGAGTTAACTTCATTTTACTTTCTTGTGCTTTTACAGAATTTCCTGCTACGAGCTCGGCATTATAGTCTCGGGCAACAGGCAGATATTCTGTCATAACCGCATTTTTATATTTTGTCGTTTCATCAAGCAATGATTGGACCTCTTGCCTTTTTTCCGCCCTGGCCAGTCCAAGCAATTCCGTCTCTAGTGTTAGAACCTGATTAAAATTGTTCTCCACCTTGCCAACGCTTGCTTCATCCCCATATGCTATATAAGCACGGATCTCCGACACAGTTACTTTGTATTTAATGACAATATCATCTGCAAGCTCCATGCGAGCATTTGCTTCATTTATTTTTGTCAAATCCATCTTGGCCTGCTGGAGGGAAATAAGAGAATTAATTGCCATGAATAGTATGAGTGCAATAATCACGCCGAAACTTAGAGCTATTTTAGTACCTATTCTCATTTTTATACCATCACCTTTTCTTAACGAATGAGTATTCCTACTCCTGAGGCATCATCACGACCAGCTCCGCCAGCCGTAAGAAGTTTACACATTTCATGCATAGCCCAAAAATCAATTTCACTGCTTATCGGCTGTGAAATGAGTTCAAAAAGTCCATCAGTTAGAAATAGAAAACTGTCACCTGATTGAAAATGGCAAACACCTTGATCAAAGACTTCCTCCTCATTAATCCCTAAAAACAGCCCAGGTGCTTTTACAATCTCTGCCCCATTACCCTTTATAAAAATAAAATGATTAATTCCACCAGCAGAGTAAGTCAATGTATTGCATTTAAAATCAAGTTCAAATAAAAAAACCGCAGCAAAATCGCCCCCAGCGAAAAACGACATGACTTCCTTATTCATCCACGCCAGTTTATCATTGATCGGGATACTCTTTTGCAGTGCACTGCCAAAAAGATATTTTAAAACATTAGTCTGAAAGGCTGCTGCAATACCATGCCCCATCACATCCACTATAATACCATGTAGTACGTCTTTACTCTCCTTAAAGACAAAATCATATAAATCTCCACTCACATAGTTGTGTGGCTGATAGATCGAACGTATACGAAACAAATCTTCATCTAAATCTCTAGGCAACAACCGACGCTGAACCTTACCTGCTAGCTCAACTTCTTCCCGCATCTTTGCATCAGGGGTTAAATTTCGTACTACTGATGCGAAAATTTCATTGCCATGGAACGTCATATAGCGGGTGCTGACCTCAACCTTAAATATGGAACCATCTTTCTTAATATGATTGGCCGTGAAAACATACCCATTCGTATACTGCTGAGCGACTCTCATATTTTCCTGATTTAATGTGGCTGAATCATGAATAATGCTCACAATCGATAGTTGGAGTGACTCTGCATTTGTATACTGATACAGCTCTAAAGCCATTTCATTCATAAATAAAATGGCTCCAGTTTGAGACTCTACCAGTACTAAGGCATCATTTATCATATTAAGAAGATCTAATCGCTGGCACTGATTGCATTTTTCCCTCAAAATAATCGATTCCGGAAAACTCATCCACGTATCCCCTTAACAGTTATTGCATTGCAAATACTTTATTGAGTCTTGTCAATTCAAATAATTCTTTTACAAGACCGCTCACACCGACAAGAGTTACGCCGCCCTTCATTTGCAAGACCCTTTTTTGGATAGCAACAAGCACTCCTAGCCCTGAACTATCAATGTAGTCAACCTTACTGAGATTAATGATAAATTCCTTGTGCCCTGATTCCATAAAAACAATCAGTTTTTCACGCAGAATGGCTGCCTCTTCAACATACATGCTACCTGATAAAGTCACTATCACTTGTTCATTATTAATCGTAGTATTAATTTCCATCCAATGATCTCCTTTCAATTAAAAAATTTAAAAGATATTTCATCTCTGTATTTAAGCACTATCAATTTTCTTGATTAATGTCAGTTCATTTCCCAGTCCATTAAGCTCATAAGAATCTACATAACGTTGTATAAGCTGAAATCCTCGGCCATGTTCTGCGAACCAAGGAGTTGCATCAGGTATCTCCCGATTGAGAAAGCCCTGGCCTTCGTCGCGAATGATAATTCTAATTTCATTCGGTAATTCTTCCATCGTTAGATATACCTTTTTGCTATAATCTTCTTTATTACCATGAAAAATCGCATTATTGACGCCTTCATTGAGGGCCATAAATACGCCTAAGGCATCTTTCCCGGAAGTTCTTACTAGCTCTGTTCTAATAATTTCCCGCAGCATGGAAAATTCAGCTAGCGATGAAAAGCAATACATTCTGCCCGCCTCCCAAACTTGATGAATATGCTTATTCTTATAACCTTAATAAAATATCATTCTATGGATTACCATTATCACAATAAAATGTCATTTCTTTCCTATATTCGACAAAAGAACAATATTCCCTGCCTACATAAAACGTTTTTTATGACTCACCTAAATTTGACTACAAAGGTTGTTCCTGCAGGGCTTGTACGAACTTCCATCGTAGCCTTATGCTTTGCCACGATACCGTAACAAACAGCCAAACCCAGACCCGTGCCTTTATCTTTGGTCGATAAAAACGGCGTTCCAAGTTTTCCAATTATATCCTCATCAATACCTGAACCTTCATCTGCGATCGCCAACATCACTTCTTCTCCTTGTAGAGAAGTAGCTATCCTTACTACTTCTCCACCAGCAATCATAGCCTCTAAGCCATTACGGCATAAGTTCAAAATGAGTTGGCGAATTTCTCCACCATCTAGTAATCGCTCCGGTATTACTGCCAAATCAAAGACAATCACTTTATTTATTTTACGTGCGTCCGCCTGCAAGAGGGGTTTTAGAGACATCAAAATTTTATTCAAGTCTTGCATTTTAAAATCTGGCTCCCGGAGCCGAGCTACTGATAAATATTCAGTCAAAATATCATTTGCTCGATCTAGCTCGCTTAACATCAATTCGTAATATTCTCCATATTTCTCATTACACTCCTTCTTGGCCAGTAGTTGAAGAAATCCTCGCACTGTTGTCATCGGGTTACGAACCTCATGACTCATACTGGCTGCCATTTGCCCAATAAGTTTTAATCGATCGAGCCGTGCCATTTCTTTTTCCATGTTTTTCTGCTGGGTAATGTCTTTGTTGAACTCCATCACCCCGACAGGTTTGCCATCTACGCCCCGCTTCAGTAGACAACAACTTCTCACAACCACTGCACTACCATCCCGCTTAGTTTGAACCAGCTCTCCCATCCACCGCCCATTGGACATAAGTTCTTCATTAATTTCTGATAGAGGCTTAGGAAATTGGGTATTGAGTAGGCGAGCAGCTACTTGCCCCACAGCCTCTTCCTTCGTCCAGTTGTAGCCTAGTTCAGCACCATGATTCCAAAAAACGATAACGCCGTCTAAATTGCGTTCAAAACTATAGTCAGGATCAAGGTCTAGTAACCGAACCTGCTCCTTAAGGATTTCTGTACTATACCTTAGTTCTGCGGACACGGTTTCCAAGGTAGCATAAGCTCTTGAAAACCGTGTCGACAAGGCTAATGCTTGAAAAAAAATAAATATAAAAAGTCCTACTGGCACCATTTCTCCAGTAGCTATAATTCCCATACTAAACAATATATCATTCACTACCGTGCCAAGGAATATAAATATGCCCACGACAAAAAAGCCTGCGCCTTCTTGTTTATTTCTGACTGCCCTGAGCACCATGATACTAATATACAAACAAGCGAGTACCGTAATCATATGATACCCAATTAAGATTTTGGCAAAGTATTTGACAGGCGTTAGCATAACCACGCCACTAAAACCTAGGCTTATTAGCATTAAATAATTTCCTTTGTTAGGCAATGTCTCTGAAGCATATAAATGATAAATAAACTTAACAAAAACAGGCACTGATAAATAATAAGATAAATATTCCATCTTGATCAATAATTCCCATACAATGCCAGGAAATATGGTCATAATAAGAATTTCGCCGGTAGCGATCGCCCTAATGGCAATCAGCAAACAAAATAGTCCGAAATAAAATGCAGGTTTATCCTTCCTTCTCAGTAAATATAAGCCGAAGTGATATACAGCCATAATAAAAATGCTTCCCAAAATAAAAAGTTCAAAACCTATCTGTTTATCACGCAGCTTATACCCCGCTTGCCCTAAACCAAGTTGCAGACTCGATGTCATACCACCTTTCTGGTGAGCAAAATTAGACACCTGCATAACAAGTTCAATATCATGCTGATCAGTATAAAAACTCACCATTTGGGGGAAGTATTTAGGCTTGCTATCTGCCAAACTCTGTCCAACAATACCTACTGAACTCACTAGTTCTCCATTAATATATAATTTATACGCTGTAGCCACATCTGGTATCCTTAACGTTAGATACCCTGCTGGCTTCGGGAACCTAATATTTAGCCGATAAGTGGCATACCCATCACCAGCTGCCCCCTCCTCCGATTGATAGTAATTCCACTTATTGGGCACCGTAAAATAATCAACAGCTAAAGGCTGCTTGCCAACACGGAAATCCGCTGGTTCTAAAAGTTGTTGCCAATAGAATTCCCATTCACCATCAAGTTTAATCACTGCGTCTGCTACATCCCAGTTTCTTAGATCCATCACACCCCGAGCTACTTGAGGTGGTTTATCTATGTTGTTCCCATCGTATAAAGAGCTAGATAAGAGGGTAGCGGTCATAAGGATACAGCCCATGTATAGCCATATTTTTTTCTTCACTACAAATTCCCATGTTGTCATGACATCGCCTCCTCAAGTATTCCTTAAAATATCTTCAATTCTTGTCCATAAAGCAGTGGTTTTTACACGAAATTACAAAATTAGACATATAATGCACTATTATCTATTCCCTATTTTATTAAAAATCCCTTCTTTATTTGATATTCTATAGAGATCAATGTAACATACCTAAGTCGTTAGTTATGTTACATGTGTTTTTTTAGTTTATAAAAGAAAGCCCCTTACCGATCAACTGAATCACAGTTGGCGGGTAAAGGACTTGTTATGTATTTAATACCTCCTAAGGGATTCAAAAAAAGCTTCGTATTAACTACGAAGCTTTGGTTATATTTTTTCATCTACTCATTTTGCCACCCAGGCGCTATACTTTTGGAGGCGACACCTAGAGTCGAACTAGGGAATAAAGGTTTTGCAAACCCTTGCCTTACCACTTGGCTATGTCGCCATAAAACGCAATAATATAATATGGTCGGAGCGGCAGGATTCGAACCTGCGACCCCCTGGTCCCAAGCCAGGTGCTCTACCAAGCTGAGCCACGCCCCGATTTACATCTATGCTGACAAGAGTTAATTATATCAGCATCGTTATGATAAGTCAACATGTTTTTTATTAATAATTTTACTTGCTACTATGCAATGATTGATAAATCTACGGGTTTTAGCATATAATGTTTTTACAAAGGAGAGTATTTTACATATCTACTTGAATAAGAGGGCTAACTAAGAGGAATTTGCTGCGAAATGAAGAATAAAACTATATTATTGAATTTCCATTAAAACATTATACAAAGTAACTTAACCAAAGGAGGTTTCGTAAATGCGTATTGTTGAACAAGCCTTTCGCGTTACAGAACGCACTAGCATTGTAGCGTCCGAGCATCCCACCGATTGCCTATTTCAAGTTTTCGTAAATGGCCGCCTCCAGTATAAAGCTACATACAGCATTGAAGGGGAAAATATTGATTTAGGCTTTGATTGTCTCGTACGAGGCGACTTAGTACAATTATTTTATTTTATCCCATAATAGCAAGAAAGGACCTAGGACCTCAAGAGGTTTATAGGTCCTTCCTTGCTATTATCTTCCTAAAATATAAATAATTTTAAAAATTCTTTTAATTAGAATAAGTGCATCAACTTGTCACTATGACTACTTTGTCACTATAACAATTCCCGATGGGGTTATCGTATAGCCTTTAAGTCGGTCGGCTTCATGGTCATAACCGATTTCCGCCCCCTCAGGAATGATGATGTTTTCATCAATGATTGCCTTTTTAATCTTTGTTTTTCTACCTACATCAACATTTTCAAATAGAATCGAATCCTCAACGAGACTATGACTATGAACCTTACTACGAGATCCAATTATGGATCTGCGCACTACACCACCACTGTTTATACAGCCTCCGCAGACATAAGAATTAATATTTTTCCCACACCGACCACCTTCTTCAAATACAGTTTTTGCCGGCGGGTGATTGCTTTGATGCGTCAGTATTGGCCATTTATAATTATAAAGATTGAGTTGTGGGTCAACCTTTATAAGATCCATGTTAGCCTCATAATAAGAATCAAGGTTCCCTACATCTTTCCAGTAACCTTTTTCTTCAGGATTCATGCCAGGAATTACATTATCCATAAAGTTATATGCAAAAACCCGATCACCTTTATCAAGCATCATGGGAATGACATGTTTACCAAAATCAAGATCTTCGTGCCGTTCTTTACCTTCTTTTAACACCTCAATAAGCTTCTTTACTGAGAAAATATAATTGCCCATTGACGCAAAGCACGTTTTTTTGCCTGGAATTTTGCTCGGTTCTTGTGGTTTTTCCGTAAATTCCGTCACTCTACACTCATCGTCCACAGAAATAATCCCAAACTCTCTCGCATCTTTAGCTGAAACTTCAATAGCGGCTATCGTGATATCCGCATTAGCTAAAACATGATAGGCAATCATCTGGCTAATATCCATTTTATAAATATGATCACCACCAAAAATTGCTACATACTCTGCATCTGATGATTCGATAAATCTTAAAAATTGAAAAATAGCATCAGCAGTACCTTTAAACCACTCTTCACTACCATCGCCAGTCTCTGGTGATAAGGTGTCATAGAAGTCTCCAAGCCCAGTCCATTTGGCCCAGGATTCCTTGATGTGTTTGTTTAGTGAATAGGCTCGGTATTGGGTTAACACATAAACCTTTTTTATACCAGAATTAAATAGGTTGCTCAATACAAAATCTATTATTTTATATTTGCCCCCAAAGGGAACGAAAGGCTTTGGCCTATTTAATGTTACTGGACTAAGTCGTTCTCCCTTTCCCCCTGCTAAAACCATTGCTATTGTTTTGCGCGTAACATTTCCCATCGTATACATTTAAAATCCCCCTCTTGAAATTACATATACGCCCAAATATCTAGAACCATTTGTCACCTAGTGACCCTGCCCTATAAATGAATTGGGCTAATCATTCTTTGTAAGGATGAATATACCGCTGTATCTCAGTCTTGTATTAAATTATCTTTCTATTATAATCTAATTATTTCATTTTTTACATATAAAGATTAATTTCAATTATATGAAAATTAGATATCCTTTAAATAATATGGTATAATTTAACTAGAATAGACTTATTAAAATGAGGTGTATCATTATGTCAAAAGATTTTTATGTTGCTTTACGCGAGAGACGTTCCATATATGGTCTTAGTAAAGAAAAAGTTGCGTCAGATGAGAGAATTCAAGAAATCATTGAAACTGCTGTTAAACATACTCCTTCTGCATTTAACTCACAAAGCGCCAGAGTGCTGGTTTTATTAGGAGAACATCAAAATAAAGTCTGGGATATCACCAAAGAAACGCTTAGAAAAATTCTACCCGCAGATAAATTTCCTGCCACTGAGGAAAAAATCAACTCTTTTCAAAATGGCTATGGTACTGTATTATTTTTTGAAGATCAAAGTATCATAGAGCAGCTTCAAAGTAGTTTCGCCTCATATAAAGATAACTTCCCAATTTGGTCGGGGCATTCTTCTGGTATGTTACAATTCGTAATTTGGACAGCATTAGAAGCAGAAGGTTTCGGGGCATCCTTGCAGCATTATAGCCCCCTTATTGATACTGCAATCAGTCAACAGTGGAATGTGCCAGCTACATGGAAACTAATTGCACAACTTCCATTCGGCAAGCCAACTGTCATACCTGGGGAAAAGGAATTCAAACCCCTTGAAGAACGTGTTAAATTTTTTAAATAAGTAGCCTCCCAATACACAAGAAGCACTATTTACCTGTAAACAGGCTAATAGTGCTTCTTTGTTATGATCTTTCTTTCATTTACCCTCGGAAAGGATCTGTCAGTTCAATGCTCTGGGATTGTGAATTCAAATAAACGCATGGGCCAAAGAGTACGGACGCATCTTCAGCTGTAGCAAAGATCTGCTTGCCGATTAAACGACCAGGTACAGACTGTTTATCGCTGCGTATCAAGCCATTCTGTTCATCCCAGGTGACAGTGGTGCCAAGAGCGGCTGCAACGGTTCTAACAGGAATATATAAGATATCTTTATAAGTGACTGCGTTATCCGTCAGCATTTTTCCATTTACCTTAATATTATGAAACTTGGCAAATACGATCTGGTGGTCGGCTCCCTCATTAATGATCTGAATTAATTCATTATCGCTCAGAAAATCGCCCACTCCATATGAGTTCAATTTATCTTTGACCTCACTCAAAGATAGCTCTTGACATCCATAAATATCTGGGTATATTCCTATTGATAATTCTCCATTCTCACTTCTTCGGACCTTTACCCTGTCATAGGTTATCCGTACTGGTGTGCCATAAGGAACAACTTCGAAGAGTTCCTCAACATCCTCCTCATGCATACGTATGCATCCATTGGACACGGCTAAACCGATCGCCCAAGGTGCGTTTGTTCCATGAATTCCATATAGATCATAAAACTCCATCCACCTGTATCCTAGCGGATTATCCGGCCCGGAAGGGATCGAATTACCAGTCCGGGGATGAATCCACGAGGGATTTACCTCTTTATTTATAATTTGGAAATTACCCAAAGGCGAGGGAGTCGATGGCTTGCCAACAGCAATGGGATAGACTTTAATTAGACTGTTGTTGGAATATAGTTCTAGAGTTCTTGAAGGTAAATTGATGATGATATTGGGAGCAACTAGATCAGGATCTAGCTCGGCGAAAACAGAGGTCGATAATGGGAATAACAACAATACTACTAGTATGGCCACGCGAATAGCAAACACTGAAATCCCTTCTTCCAAATTAATTAATAACGTATGGGCACCTATAAAGTTCATAAAAATTGCAATACAAATAACCATTTTTTTATCACGATAACACTCCTCCATCATGAGAAATCCTTATATTTTATATTAGTAATTAATGTAAAATATTCCAAGAGACAAATCATCGACTAAAAAACTAAACATAAGGCTCTCCAGATAAGGGCTTTGGCCTAAAAAAAATAAGCCGACGTTTAAAGTCGACTTATTAGAAAAAAGAGTCGATTGAAACTGGCTACTAGAGTCTCCTGAGCCATTATTTATTTTTTTTCTACTTGTTTCACTCTTCTCCTTTATACACATTCTTTTCGATTATGTAACGATAAACACTCTCCGGCAACAGATAACGAGGGTCATTACCATATAAAAACTCTTCTCTGATATACGATGAGCTAATCTCATTGATTAACCCTTTATAAATTAATATGAAATTTCGTTCGTATTTTCTAAGAAGAGGTATTTCGGCAATAACACGATGCATGACAATGTTACCTCGTTCTATGACAATAAATTTAGTAGACTTAATGAGTTCCTTAGCATATGTCCAATGGGGCAATTGGCTCAGAATATCAGCTCCCATAAGAAAGAACAATTCATCACTTGGATATTTTTCACGGAAGTGTTGCATTGTGTAGTAGGTATAATGATTACCAACTGTTGCCTTCATTTCATAATCATCAAGTTCAAACCTGGGGTTTTCAGTTACCGCCAGTTTTAGCATCTCAATTCGGTGGAGGTCTTCTATTTGAATATCTTTGTCTATACGCTTATTCGATGTAGGTAAAAAAATAACCTTATCCAGTGCCTCTCTTACCGCAATTGTATTCGCCGACCAAAGATGTCCATTCGTTATTGGATTAAATGATGAACCATAAACACCTATCCTCATTTACTCACACCCACTTATTATACTTTATATTGCATGTACTTATTATACTTTGCATAATAAGTACATGCAATTCTCTTCGCAATTTTTTTTAGAGAACATATAAACACTGGATTTTCGCACTGCTCTCGAACGGTTATCATGGCACACTAACAAATCTAATCGTGGCCTACCCCGTCCACCAACACTTATATTCTTCTAAGAATTCAAAATTCCTGCTTGTTTTCCACAATATTGCATTAATTTTACTGGTATTAGTCGCTATGTCACTTAGATAATCTAATTAATTCATATTGTTGGCCACTGGCTTTTGGAAACAACTCAAAAATATAATCAATCCAATCATCAGCAATGCGCTTCCTGTAAAAAGAAACACGGGTCTGATTCCAATCCAAGAACTAATAAATCCACCAATGAGTGGCCCCACCATGGAACCAAGTTGATTCGCCGTCGTCGTAAGACCGAAAATTCGTCCCTGGGAGTTTTTATCAGTACAATTTACGATGATGGTATTGATGGCTGGAAAGACACCAACGATAAAAAATCCAAAACAGAATTGAAGCAAACCAAATTTATAAATATCAGCTACAAAAAATTGTCCCATATTAAATACACCTGCACCAATAAAAGCGATACTCATTACTTTACGAAAGCCTCTCTGCTGACCACTTCTTCCCCATGTAGGCGCTGCAATTGCACCCGCAACTCCTGCCAAACTATATATGATTCCTGCCGTCAAAACAACCCCTTCCATTGTTCCTTGCAACTGTGCAACGTAGAGGGTAATTAGCGGCTGTAATATCATACTAATGACTTGAACGGCAAAAAGCAGTAGTAACATCTTCACTAATTTACGATTACTAAATGCCATTTTCAGATCATCGCTAATACTACTTTGACAGGGCACTTGACTATTTTCTGGCTCTGTCACAAATAACCCCACTGCGATTGTGGTCAGAAATATTACAGCTGCGGCAATAATAAAGGATAAGCGCATGCCAAAAAAATGTGCAAGACTACCGCCTAATAGAGGCCCCAAAATCCCGCCAATTAATAGTGCTGCTTGCATAAATCCCAGACTAGAACCCATTCTATCGCTTGGTACCGTCGACGCAACAACAGCCATCGAAGCGGGAACAAAACCATTGGCAAATCCTTGAAGAATCCTTACAATTAATAAATCCACTGGATTTCTGACAAATGCCCCTAAGAAATATACGATTGCCAGACTAAAACCAGCTCGCATGATCATACGACGTTTACCAGTCTTATCTGCACATCGTCCCCAGTAAGGTGCCATTACGGCACCGACCAAAAAACTTACAGAAAATATAACTCCTGACCACATTGTTACATTTTCCTGACTTACTCCTATATCAAGAAGATATAAGGGTAGAAACGGAATAACCATTGTATAACTTGAAGCTGATAACATGACTGCAAAGGACAACGTCCAAAGATTTCTACGCCAATTCAATATATAACTCCCCCAGACCACTATACTATATGCAATCATTGTATCATATTGCTAGAATAGTAATAGCATGATGTAAATGCGTCTTATCATTATATGATATATACCCTTATTACTTTATTAATATTGTAATTGCAGGTATCTAAAAAAAAATGTCGAAAATTATATTTAAGGAATGAGAAAGTATAAGACTCTTCGGAGGAGCAATAGATGACTATTTTAACAAATATAGAAGAAATAACGAAAAAGTTGCATTTGCGCTTTTTTCAACAATCTATAACAATGTATACCGCTTTTGTTATGCTGGTACTAATTGATATCAATTATGGCCTTTTTAGCCAAATGGAACTTAGGTCGACTGTTGGAATCGGGAAAAGAGCAGGTAGTATGGCGTTGCTAGTAGGTGGTATTGCTTGTTTGTATTATGCGCTTCGGGAAGCATATGTACTATCGAAAAGAAAAAATATTTCTTTTCCTGCAGGGTTAGAGAATAGTATTAAGAAAAGTATCCAAATTTTTCGTCACATTCATCCTCTATGTGGAGTGTTAGTCTTTTTATTGGTATTAGGTCATGCCTATATGTTATGGTATGTGGCAGGGAAAATAGCTTCACCAGCCATTTATTCAGGATCATTTGCTTTACTATCACTTGGATTGGTCACGGCTATGGGAATGTATATAGTACATAGGCCTAAATATCTACAAATGCGAAAGTATCATAAAATATTGACTTGTGTATTGATTATTTTTGTAATGATACATTTAGTTGTCAGTTAGTACTTTTTTAAAAAAAATATCCCTGACAAACATAAAATAAATACAGCAGTTTTAATTTTCCCATGGGAAAGGGATCTCTGTCATGGTAAAATGGAGGAAATTGAAGGTAAATACTTTATTTTATGAGATTTCGATAAAAAATTTTTATGAATTTACGTAAAATATAACAATCTCATGTTATACAAACAATGTCATTTTTTATAAACAAATTCTAAAAAAATCTTGAATCTTATATTGAAAAGGAGATAAAAGTGATTATTAAACCAAAATTTAAAGGCTTTATTTGCACCACAGCCCATCCGAAAGGTTGTGCTCGTTCGGTCCAGGAACAAATCAGCTATGTACAAATGCAAAAGTCGGTAAAAGGGCCTAAAAATGTTCTTGTGATTGGCGCGTCAACAGGCTATGGATTGGCTTCAAGAATTGTTTCGACTTTTTGCTGTGGCGCCAGTACAATTGGTGTGTTTTTCGAAAAACCTGCTAATGCTAATAAGACAGCTACAGCAGGATGGTATAATACTGTGGAATTCGAGAGGGCGGCGAAGGAAGTAAATTGTTATGCGAAAAGCATTAACGGTGATGCTTTTTCTACAGCAGTAAAGGAACAAGTCATTGAGCTCATAAAAAATGATTTAGGGCAGATTGACTTGGTTATTTATAGTCTTGCCTCGCCAAGACGAATACATCCAATTACTGGCGAGACTTTGGCTTCTTCGATTAAGCCTGTGGGCAAGCCTTTTTCCAGCAAAATGATTGATTTCCATAAGGAAACGGTCTCTGAGATCACTGTTGAGCCAGCTACCGATGAAGAGGTAAGGCAGACGGCAGATGTTATGGGCGGCGAAGATTGGGAAATGTGGATGGAAGCTTTGCGTGATGGAGGAGTCCTTGCCGCTGGAGCGACTACGATCAGTTATTCTTATATTGGACCAAAAATTACCTATCCCATATACCGAGAAGGTACTATTGGAATAGCAAAAAACGATTTGGAATCTTCTGCAAAAAAAATACACACTGAACTTAATAAGTTAGGTGGTAAGGCTTTTGTTTCCGTGCAGAAAGCACTGGTTACTCAGGCGAGTACTGCAATTCCCGGAATGCCACTGTATATGTCTTTGTTATTTAAAGTTATGAAGGAAAAGGGCATTCACGAGAACTGTATCGAGCAAATTTATCGCCTCTTTGCGGAAAGACTCTATTTATCCACCATACCATTGGATGACAAGGGCAGAATTCGCCTAGATGATTGGGAAATGCGAGCAGATATCCAAACAGAAGTATCTGCATTATGGGAGAAGGTTTTGACAGAAAATGTAGCCGATATTTCCGATGTAGTAGGGTATCGTAATGATTTCTTTCGCTTGTTCGGTTTCGGATTAACTGGTGTAGAGTATGATAAAGAAGAGGATATCCATCTCGATATTCCTAGTATTACTGGTTAGAATATGGTACTTAAGCCCGTGAGCATGTATTGAATTCATTATGAAAAGAATATAAAAAGTCCTGATAAGCAATTATACTTATCAGGGCTTTTCGTCGTTACAATATCCATCCACCTGTAAAATTCAGGTTGGGGGCAGTAAAAAATGATGAAATAACAATTCCAGATCATTACTGACTGGTTCCACAGATTTTTCAATTTTCATCCGTAGCAAACTTCCCTGCCAACAGTCCCAAACCAAATCAGCCAAACCCTGTGCTGGCAAATCACTTCTTACTTTCCCTGCCTGTTGTCCAATTCGCAGATGCACGGCTAAAATTGTTTTGTATTCACGTACAGATTGTTGTAATGCCATGCGACAGTCTTCACTGGCTTCACTGATTTCGGCAGCAAGGTTGCCTAATAGGCAGCCTTTTTTTATCTCGGCGCATCTATATTTTTCCGTAATTGCCAAAAAGGCTGTACTCAAGGCTTGATACGAATCTTCTTTTTCCGTTGCCGCATCCAGACTATCTGTCCATCGTTTCGTATTTATGTCAGTATAGTAGCGAATCACTGCTACGCCAAAATCCTCTTTACTTGAAAAATAGTTGTAGAAAGAGCCTTTCGGAATATCAGCTAATGTGGCGATTTCCTGGATTCCTGTAGCATTGAAGCCTTTTTGTTCAAAGAGTGACAAACCAACTTCCAATAAATTTTGTTTTGTTTTTTCTAAATCTGCACTTTTTTTTCTAGCCATATGTTCTCACCTCCCATTATAATATCTTTTATTCCTCCTTGCTATGATCCATTGTGCAAATACGAGAAGAGACAGATATCGTCTGTCTCTTCTTGCTCTGCAATAAACAATTGGAATTGTTACGACAAGGTTTTTTCTGCTCCAAGCTCAAAAGGAATGAGTTCATTTATTCTATTTTGATGTGTTTTAGTTGCCCAAGCTGGATCTGCGAGTAGAGCCCTACCTACTGCCACTAAATCAAATTCTTTCTTCTGCAATCTTTCTATGAGAGGCGTAACGCTCGTAGCCTTGGCACCTTTCCCCTCAGTAAAAAAGTCAATAAAATTGTTATCCAAACCAACGGATCCAACGGTAATCGTTGGCTTGCCAGTTAATTTCTTGGTCCACCCCGCTAAATTTAGAGACGATCCTTCAAACTCCGGTTCCCAATAACGACGAGTTGAGCAATGAAAAATATCGACTCCTGCCGTTACTAACGGTGCTAAAAATGCGGCAAGCTGATCTGGGGTTTCGGCCAGTTTTGCGTTATAACTGCCTAATTTCCATTGAGAATAGCGAAATACGATAGGGAAATCGGGGCCTACAGCTCGGCGACAAGCTTCCACGATTTCAGCGGCAAAGCGGGAACGCGCCAGCAGATCTCCACCATACTTGTCTTGACGTTGATTTGTCTTTTCCCAAAAGAACTGATCAATTAAGTAGCCATGAGCGCCATGAATCTCAATCCCATCAAAACCCAGATCCTTAGCATCACTAGCTGCTTGGCCAAAAGCCTTAACAATCTGATCAATTTCTAACAGTGTCATTGGCTCAGTTACTTTTTTCCCTGAAACCACATCAATTCCTGATGGACCAATTGGCAGGGCTTCGGGATTAGGATTTTCACCGTTAATTTGACGTGCCATGCCTACATGCCATAACTGGGGAATAATCTTACCTTTTGCCTGATGAACGCCCTCCACAACTTGTGACCAACCTTTGAGGGCTGCTTCGCCATGAAAATTAGGTCGGCCTAGGCCTTCTGCTGCCGCAGGATGATTAATTAATGTACCTTCGGTAATAATTAGCCCCACTTCATTTTCCGCACGTCGTCTGTAATATCCTGCCACATCGGCACCTGGTATACCATTAGGGGAAAATCCTCTTGTCATGGGAGCCATGGCAATACGATTGGCAAGTGTCAAATTCCCAATGGATACAGGTTGATATAAAACTTCTAGATTACCATTTATTGTTTTTTTATCTCGTCCCATGTTAATCTCTCCTTTTATAAGCTTAATTCTAATACTCGACGAACGACTTTAGGCGTCACTGTACCTTTTTCACCAAGCTTTACCATTCCATGCGCTTCCAAACTAGCAATGATTTTTTCGATCACTTCTTGTCCCAAACCATAGTCAGAAAAGCGTGTTTTAACGCCCATCGTTTCAAAGAAATTCCGAGTTTTTTCAATAGCTAGCCTACTCTTTTCCGCTGGTGGCAGATCAATAGCTAGATTCCAAATTCGCTCACCATATTGGAGAAGTTTCGCTGCCTTTTCTTCTTTCATCACTTCTAGCATAGATGGCAACACAATCGCCAGTGTCTGAGCGTGATCCAGTCCATATAAAGCGGTTATTTCATGACCCACCATATGAGTCGACCAATCTTGAGGGACACCGCTACCAATCAGACCATTTAGAGCTAGCGTAGCCGTCCACATGAGATTTGCACGCACATCATAGTTTTCCAGATCTTGCAACACTTTCGGACCTTCTTCCACCAAAGTAAGAAGCAGTCCTTCCGAAAACCGGTCCTGCACTTTTGCTGAAACGGGATAGGTCATATATTGTTCCATTACATGAATGAAAGCATCAACAACTCCGTTGGCAATCTGTTTTTGTGGCAACGTATATGTATAAATCGGATCAAGTATGGAAAATTGGGGAAAAACAGCCGAACTCGAGAAAGGTAATTTTGTCTGCAGAGCTTTCCGGGTGATCACGGCACCATTATTCATTTCCGACCCAGTAGCGGGCAAGGTCAATACCGTAGCAAAAGGTAATGCCGTCTCGATAGGCAAATGCTCCACAACAATTTTCCAAGGATCACCTTGGGTAAAGGGTACAGCGGCCGCAATAAACTTGGTTCCGTCAATAACCGAACCACCTCCTACTGCTAGTAGAAAATTATAGTTCTCTTTGCGAATCAATTCCACAGCCTTCATCAGTGTCTCATAAGTGGGATTAGGCTCAATACCTCCGAATTCTCCTAGTTGATAATCCTTTAATATCTCCTTGATTGCCCCGAGTAAGCCAGTTTTTTTCGCACTGCCGCCACCGTAAAGCATCAGCACTTTGCTGTCAGTCGGAATTTCTTTGGTCAATTGCAATATCTCACCTTTACCAAAAATAATTTTTGTTGGATTTACAAATTGAAATTTTTTCACAATAACAACCCCTTGCATTAATTTTTAAATTTTTTTAATAATTTTTTATAACTTAATGTTTTTTATTTGTTTTTATTATACGACTGGTCACATTAATTGTCAACCATAAACATTCTAAGCCCCTGCCATTCGCAAAAGTCCAGGTTGCTGATAACCTATCCACTTAGTCGCCCGTCTCGCCAAATAGGAAATAATGATCGATTAGAGACACATCTTCCTCTATTGCTTGATAAGTATAGCAGTGCCATGTAAGTCACATATTGGGACAACCAAAACATTATTTTCTTTACAGAACTGCTTTACGGCCCTGTTTGCTCCTGTAAATTGTGTATTATTATAGTCGTGGATTATAATATATCCGCCCCTATTCATGCGAGGATAAAAAAACTTCAATCCCTCATATAACGGCTGATACAAATCTGCATCTAAGCTTACTAATGCAAACTGTTCATCGAGTCCTCGCCCTGTATCAGGGAAATAGCCTTTTTTAATGACTGCTTGCTTTGGATAGGGCAATTTGCTTAAAACTGTATTTATACATGTATTATTAAAGTTTTCCACTTCAGCAGCGGAAAATTTATTTTCTTTTTCAATTTTTATATCACGTTTATCAAATCCCTCAAAAGTATCAAATAAATATATCTTTTGGTCTGGAAACAAGCGGTTTATTTCCGTTGCAAACTCACCTTGATAGACTCCGAGTTCTGCAACGGAACCTTTGATATTGTGCCCATAAATCTCTTTTGCAATCAGCTTCAACGTTGCAAGCCGCAGGTCAAACTGCTCTCGATATTCGGTAATCACAATAATTTGAGAGGTAATCCCTGTTTTCTCAAGCTGCGCTTTTACCTGTATACAGGCCTCTTTATTGAGGATTGCGATGTAAATACAGTCTGGGTTTATCGCTGAAAGATGCTCTGCGCCAATAATAGGAATACCATCCATCATATTTCCATGCAGTTTTGTATTGTTGTCACCATAAGCAACAACCTCTATATCGGCACGTAACAGATTACGCATCATTTTTCCGCCTTGTCCTGTTCCCCAAATTACCACCTTCTTCACGGCTTACACCTCTATCTTTCAAAATTATTCCTCTACCAACATTTTAGCCTAACTTTCATTTAAATAAAAGTTAGGTTAGTGAAATATCAAATATTATTATGTAGCTAAAAATGGTAAACTATAGTAGATCCATTAACGATTTGTACATCAAGATCATATGTAAAGGGTGGGTTAACAAATTTATTTTGCTACTAGCATAGGAGGTTCTCATGTGATTGAGTCGGGTTTAATTCTTATTGCCACCCTATTGGTTTTTACTGTGGGCAAAAGTCCGGTATTTCGAGTTGATCGAGCAGGTGCTGCCATTATTGGAGCTTCTTTAATCGTAGGTTTACATGTATTGTCTTTTGAGCAGGCCATCCAAGCAGTCGATCATAGAACCATTGTCGTGCTTTTTTCCATGATGGTTATCCTAGCGAACTTGAAACTAGCCGGTTTCTTTGAAATGGTTGGTGGCTATTTGCTAGGGACAGTATCTAGCCAAGGTCAACTACTACTGGCTATTATTTTTATTAGCGGCCTATTTTCAGCTCTTTGCATCAATGATATCGTTTGCCTTTTGTTTACACCTATTGTGTTGCTGATTTGCCGTCAAATTCAATGTAATCCCATACCCTATTTACTGGCGGTAGCCATGGCATCTAATATTGGTAGTGCTGCGACACTGATCGGTAACCCTCAAAATATTTTAATTAGCAGTCTATCTGGGCTTAATTTCATCTCCTATTTCATAGTTGCTGCACCAATGACCTTGTTTGGATTGTTGCTATGTTATGTCACTATTGGTTATTGTTATCGAAAAGATTTACAAAAAAAATTGCAACCCTTTAGTAGGGATGTTAACTATACCTATCACCGCTACCTAATTATCAAAAGCCTACTGACAATGACGGCCGTCGTGATGGCTTTTGCAGTTGGTCTGGATATCGCTATCGCCTCTAGTTTGGGGGCCGCTTATTTGCTGATTACCAGACGAGTCAATCCTAATAAGATTTACACCAGCGTAGACTTTAATCTTTTAGTCATGTTTGTTGGTTTATTTGTCATCGTCGGTGGTGTGGAACACAGTGGGCTAATGGGGTGGCTCATTGGAAAGCTGGACTTTGTTGATTTTAGCAATTATGGCGTTTTTACCACTCTTACCATTATACTATCTAATATCGTAAGCAATGTTCCAGCTATCTTACTTTTGAAATTCTTTGTACCCAGCCATAATCCTAGTCTTTGGTGGACGCAAATGGCAATATTCACTACTTTAGCTGGTAATCTCACCATCACTGGCAGTTTTGCCAACTTGATTGTAGTGGAAACGGCCAAACGCCACGGCATTACAATAGGCTTTTGGGATTATTTAAAAGTAGGATTTCCTTTGACTGTGATTATTTGCACTTTTGGATTCTTACTGCTATAGAAAGTTATCATAGGACATAAGATCTCTACCATTTTTTATATAAAATCAAAAAGTTTTTCTATAGCTAACTATGATGATTAAAGAAAGGAGCCTTCCAGTTGGGAGGCTCCTACTTAATTATATCAATCCATAGACCTTCATTTCGGCGCGAAGAATTTCAAGGTTATTATCACTGAGTTCGGTTAGTGGCATACGGCATGAACCCGCCGTAAAGCCCATTAGTTTTACAGCTGCTTTAATAGGGATAGGGTTTACTTCACTAAACAATGATTTTATAAGGTTTAGCGTCTGCAGCTGTAGCTTCATAGCCCCCTTACTGTCACCTTCAATAAATTTAACAACCATATTGTGAGTATCCTGGGGAATAATATTAGCCATAACGGAGATAACACCTCTGCCGCCTAGTGACAGCACGGGCAAGACCATATTGTCATCACCAGAATACACCACAAAATCTTCACCACATAAATTTACTACATCACCAACTTGTCCAAGGTTGCATTCTTTAATGGCGATAATATTATGGATTTTCGATAATGCTTGTATCGTCTCAGGATTCAGGTTCACGTTGGTCCTACCAGGTACGTTATACAAAATGATTGGTATCTTGACGTGAGCGGCGATGAGCTTAAAGTGTTCGTATAAGCCTTTTTGCGTAGCTTTATTATAATATGGAGTCACTGATAATATTCCATCAGCACCAACTGCTTCCATGGCTTTCGATAATTCGATAGCATGACGGGTATCATTACTGCCTGCACCAGCAATAACTGGTACGCGCTTATTGATTGTTTCTACCGCAAACTTGACAACGGCAATATGCTCATTATCCGGCATGGTCGAAGCTTCTCCTGTGGTGCCACAGACTACAATGGCATCTGAGCCACCTTTAATTTGAAACTCAATGAGTTGTGCTAATGTTTGATAATCAACACCGTTATCAGTAAAGGGAGTTACAATAGCTACTGCAGAGCCAATAAATAATGGTTTTTTCATTCGTAATCATCCTTTTTTCATTTTTAGTATATCAATATCATTAATACTATGATTGTAACCTATAATCAGATAAAAAGGAAATACTGACTCACTCGACCCATAAAAAAAAACCTTAGCCGAATGTTTACTTCGGTTAAGGTTTTTATTAAATGCTGTATGGTAGCCCTAAGGGGAATTGAACCCCTGACTCCGCCTTGAGAGGGCAGCGTCTTAACCACTTGACCATAGGGCCATGTTATAAATAGAGATTTTATAGTGAATTGCTATTACTGCATTAACTAGAATACCTCTAACAACAATTCATTATAACTCTTTTAGTATAAAATTGCAAGAGGTATACACGAATTTTTATACTTCTGTAGTCATAATATACTTTATTGCTCGATCGATTCTCGTTAGACAGCATTCTTTTCCTAACAGCACCATGACGTCAAATAATCCAGGGCTCACCATGCGACCTGTCAAAGCCAGCCGGGTCGGATGAATAAGATCACCACTTTTGAGGGCTAACTCTTCTGTCAGTTGCCGATAAGCATCTTCAGTATGCCCAGCATCGAAACATTCAACTTGTGCTAGACAATCCCGGCCTCGACGCAAAAGATCTAATGCTTGCGGTTTTAAAAAGTATTTACGCAGGCCTTTTTCGTCATAAGCCGTTACATCCTTAAAAAAGTATTCCGTTGCTTCCGTCAGCTCGACGAGTGTCTTGACCCTACTGCGCACTACATCAATTATATTCTTGATTGTATGATACTGCCCGGCAGCTTGTGTTTGCGTTATCAGCCCCTTACCTACTAAAAAAGGAATAGCCTCATGAGTCACATCGTCCGCACTCATGCTATTTAGATACTGGCCGTTGATCCAAGCAAGTTTTTTAGTATCATAAATGGCTGCTTTTTTTGATACTTTAGTGAGCTCAAATTTTTCTATTGTTTCCGCGGGAGTTATAATTTCTTGTTCATCACCTGTCGACCAGCCTAAGAAAGTCAAATAATTTATGATTGCCGGTGCCAAAAAGCCTTGCTCGCGAAATTCTTCTACTGATGTCGCTCCGTGACGTTTACTGAGCTTACTGCGATCAGGTGCTAAAATCATGGACAGGTGAGCGAATTGAACTTCTTTATACCCCAATGCCTGATAGAGTAATACTTGTTTTGGTGTGTTTGAAAGATGCTCTTCTGCACGGATAATATGACTAATATTCATTGCATTATCGTCAATAACACACGCAAAATTATAGGCGGGGATTTCGTTTGATTTCATGATGATCAGGTCATCTAACTGATCGAGTCTAAAATTCACTTTGCCATGAATTAAGTCGGTTACCGTTATTTGTCCATCGTCGGGAATTCTCAGCCTAATTACGGCTTTTTCACCTGCTTCTATTCGCTTTAGGGCACTGGTTAGAGGAATATCACGGCACTTGCCGTTGTAGCGGAGCGCCTGCCCTGCCTGACGTTGAAATTCCCTTGTTTGGGTTAACTCTTCGGGTGTACAAAAACAATAATAAGCTTTTCCTTCTTCGATTAAACGCTGGGCTTCCTTCTGATACAAAGCAAGACGCTCAGACTGATAATAAGGACCGCATGAACCGCCGATTTCAGGGCCTTCATCCCAATCTATACCCAGCCATTTCATACTAGTCAGAATTTGGGACACGGAATCTTCCTTTAACCGCTGTGTATCCGTATCCTCAATCCGCAAAATAAACTGTCCGTGATGCTTACGGACAAAGAACCAATTAAATAAAGCGGTTCTTGCACCACCAATATGTAAATAACCCGTTGGACTCGGGGCAAATCTTACTCTTACAGGATTCAAAACGAGACACCTCCTACCTTGGTTGCCAAAAATATTATACCACACCGGGACAGTTCTTGACTTGAATTAACCGCTAATCCTAACTAGTGGGACAATGATCCTGTCCCACATCCCTTCACCATGGCTTGCCTAATACTTTTTTAACAAATATTCTTGCGATTTCAGGATCAAACTGTGTACCAGCATTCTTTTTAATTTCTACAAGCACTAGGTCTTCATTCAAAGCCTTGCGATAGGAGCGTTCGCTGGTCATTGCATCGTAGCTATCGGCAAGTGAAATGATACTTGCGAGTCTTGGAATCACTTCACCTTTTAAACCTCTTGGATAACCTGTACCATCCCATTTTTCATGATGTGACAATACACACTCTGCTAATTCTAGCATTTCATATGATGAGTTTAATATCCTATATCCTATTGCAGGGTGACGCTTTATTTCATCCCACTCCTGGTCTGTAAGTTTTCCCGGTTTATTCAATATATCTTCTTCGATTGCAATTTTACCGATATCATGAAGTAGCCCCACAACCTTAAGTTTGTTTATCTCTATTTCAGATAGCCCCATTGCTTCCCCTATTTTCTGGCATATTTCGCTTACTCTTTTCGAATGCTTTTCTTCTCTTGGATTTTTTTCATGCAACGTTTTAATAATTGTATTGATCATATTGCTTCTGACACTTTCATTTTCAAGGCTCTTATATCGATACATGTAATTTTCAGCATTTTTTAATACCTTTACTAGATCTTCATCCATCTTCTCCTTTGTGTCCCATCCAAAGGAGATGCTGACATCAATAGAGCTAACATTCTGCACTGAATATAGATCTTTTATCTTTTGAACAATTCGTCCTATTTCGTCTTTATTCTTTTTGGGCAAAAGAATAATAAATTCATCTCCGCCCCAACGTGCGGCTATATCATTGATTCGGCAAATGCCTTGAATGGCTACTGCTGCTGCCTGCAAAAGTTCATCACCTTTATCATGCCCAAAAGTATCATTTACAAGCTTTAATCCATTAATATCCCCCATAATGATGGAAATAGGAAGATTCTTTTCAGTATCCATTCTTTTAATTTCTTCTTCATAGAATCTGCGATTATAAAGACCTGTTAAAACATCATGATAACTTAAATAGAAGATTCCTTCATTTCTTTTCATTAATTCTATTGCATTTTTAACCTTCAAAGGCAAAGAAATTTTCATTGCTTCTTCACTTAGCGGCTTTGAAAAGTAATCATATGCTCCAAGGGTTAACGCTTTTTCTATAGCCTGCTTATCGTCTATACCTGTACAAACAATAACAGGTATATCCATTACACCAGGGTCTGCCTTTATATCCCTTAATACCTGATATCCATCCTTAATCGGCATCATTATATCTAAAATACACAGTTGTATATGATTTGCTACAAGCTTTTCATTCAGATTGACTCCCAATTCCGCTTCAAACACAGTAATATTAGGGAGTCTCTTTTCAAGAATCTGCTTAATGATTTTACGATCTATAGGAGAGTCATCAATAATCATTATATTACTCGCCATGATTTGATTCCCCCTCCCTGCTGTTTTTCATTAGCTCTTTTAATAGCCCCTCTATCCCTTGCAACAAACTACTAAGCCTTTCAACATCCATCATTCTCATTGCTTCTTCAGCTTTTATGGCTTGCTTTGCTATTTCTTTAGCCCTTACATTTCCCGCCGAACCTTTTAACTGATGCAAAAGAATTCCAGCTTCTTTGAGGTTTTGTTCAGAGATATACTTTTTAATCCCGCTGATCAGATCGACCCCCTGTCCACAAAAATCAGCTAGTATTGCTTCACTTGTTACCTTATTCAAACCTGAATCTTCCATTAGGGCAATAACAATTTCAGTAAATTTCTTCTTATCCTTTATCTCACTGCTCTCTTTGTTTACTGTCTTCACATACTTTTCAATTATATCCATAGCCTGACTGAGGCTAATTGGTTTACTAATATAATCATCCATACCTACTTCCAAACATTTTTCTCGATCCCCTTTTAGAGCATAGGCCGTCATTGCGATAATCGGTGTATGACAACCCATATCTTTTTCTTTCGCTCTAATAATGGCAGTTGCCGAATAACCATCCGTATAAGGCATATTGACATCCATCAAAATCACGTCAAATTTGCTCTTTTCAAAAGCAGAAATGGCTTCCATTCCATTTTCTACTCCAATCACCTCAAAACCTCTTTGTTGTAACATGATCGTTACCACATTTCTACTTACTGCATCATCCTCAACAAGTAATACCTTCTTACTATCTTTGTTGTGATAGCGAATCGGCTTATTATCAGTAATCTCCTTGTTAATATCTTCTACTTCCTCTTCTGGAAGTTCAAATACCGCTGTAAAAAAGAAGCTACTTCCTATATTTTCTTTACTTTCTACTCCAATCTCTCCATCCATAATTTCAATCAATTTTTTTGAGATAGCAAGTCCAAGTCCTGTTCCGCCAAATTGTCTGGTATTCGAATCATCCACTTGACTGAATCTTTTAAATAATTTGTCAATTTTTTCTTTAGGAATTCCAATTCCTGTATCTGTTATGGTAAACCTTAATTTTACTTGCTTGTCATACTGGCTCTCAACCTCTACATTGAGAAGGACTTTGCCTTGATAGGTAAATTTAATTCCATTGCCGACTAAATTAGAAAGCACTTGACGTAATCTGATGGAATCACCAACGATGTAATTTGGTACTGCCTTATCAATCTTTAATGCAAGACTTAGTCCTTTTTGTTTTGCACCGATGTCAAACAAATCAATCACTTCATGTATTGTCTTCCGCAGATCAAAAGGCCATTTTTCTAACTCAATTTTACCAGCTTCAACTTTTGAGTAGTCTAGTATATCATTTAATACCCGGAGTAGTGAGATTGCCGATGACTTTACAATCGTTAGATATTCTCTTTGTTGTTCTTCTAAATCTGTCATGAGGGTTAAATCCGTCATTCCTATAAGCCCATTCATTGGAGTCCGTATCTCATGGGACATATTAGCAAGGAATTGACTCTTTGCAAGATTTGCTTTTTCGGCTTTTTCTAGAGCTAGAATAATCTCTTCTTTTGCTTTTTTACGTTCGGCAATATCAATTCCAATCCCCGCAAAATGTATTTTCCCGTCAATTTTTAAAGGAACTGCAGTCAAGTAGATCACCATTTTTGTACCATCTTTCCTTTGTAGGTCAGCCTCGACATCTGCAAACCCTTCCCGAAATGCTCTTTGTACCGCATTCGTAATATGCACAGTTGCCTCTTCGTCTCCCTTGTACCAGGCAAAGAGATCCATGCCCAATAATTCGACCGATGAATATCCTGTCATTTCCTCGTGTTTCTTGTTCCATCGAACGAGTTTGCCTTGATCATTATATAGATAAAGCATTCCGGGAACACTGTCAAACAAGGCATCCGTTAATAACTTTTCATGATGCAATGCCTCCTGAGTTTCCTGTAGATTTTCAAACTGAGCCCTGAGTTCTTCTTCCGTAGCTTTCAGTTCTTGGTAGGAGGCAAACAAGTCAGAGGTTCTTTCTGCAACACGCATTTCAAGTTTTTCGTTCGCAACAAGAAGCTCTTCATTCATCGCCCTGATTTCTTCATTCAGAGCGTTCATTTCCTCATTGGCTGCAGACAATTCGCTCGTTCGTTCTGCCACTTTGCCTTCCAATTGTTGATTCGTTTCCTGCAAGTCGACTTCCAATTGGGTCGCCCTACGGAAAACAATAGTAGCCAAAAGCATAGCTACCCCAAAGCTGATCAAAAGGAGTTGAATCGTTTTGGTCCGAGTTTCTTGGGCATCGGAATGAAAAGTCCATGCCTTATTCTTTGCAAAATCGCGCAGGACGTTCACTTTACTTTCCACTTCTGCAATTTGCTGATCTTCAATATTGCGGCTTATGGCAATAGCTTCTAGCTTTTTACCCTCAAGGATGAGTGAAATTAGCTCTTCCCTAATCGGCCTCCATTTTAGAAATGCCTGCACCGCTTCTTGCACCATCCTTGGTTGTCCGAGAAATCGCTCCTCCACCAACTGAAAATCAATCAGTACCTTCTCTTCAGTCTGATCAATAATCGTTTTGTAAGCTCTGATTTCTTCCGGCGTAGTTGCCAAAAGCAACTCTTTCATGGTTAGATGCATGCTCATAACATTGGCATTTATGCGAAGTACGGCTATAGATACCGTATATGGGTGATCATATAATTCAGTTGTCAAATCTGCTACTTTATTGACTGCCCAATAGCCGATCCACCCCAGTATCAACAAAATAATTGCCAATAGTGCCACTAAATAAGGCATTCCTCTTCTTCTTTGCATGACCATCATCAAATTCCACCTTTCTCCTAGGCTGAGCGCTTATCTCTGAGCTCGGGGTTGCCATCGGCACTATATAAAAATATAAAATTCATCTGATTATTAATTGTTTTAAATCATCTTTTATCACATCTATATTTGCCATATAATACAAAAACTCCTGCCAAATTTCAACAAAATTTAACAGGAGTCTTCTTGCAAATGAGTTCTTTATATCGGGATAACAGTGCTTAGGGCAATTATCACTCTGTCATAATGAGTCAAAGAACCGTCTCCACGATTCTTTTGACACCCTGCTACGCACCAACCCCATTATTTTGGTACCAAATTGCTTTACCACGCAAAACCTTACCACCTTCTCCTTGTTTAACACCAGGGATAAACCATAAGTCCCACCGCTCGCAACTAAAACCTGGTCCATATTTTCCATCAGAATAACCGTTTTTTTCATAGTTAGGATTAAGACCATCAAGATTGTTTGCTGCCTCAGCATGAGTCATGACGCGGTAAATATCAACTGTTAAATCCAGTGTTTTGCACAACACAGCCACGACTTGACTCATTGACTCTATTTGCATTGAAGTCGGCGGTTCTTTTCCAAGATTATCCGTAGTAGCACTATAGCAGCAAGCTAATGAAATACCGATTGCGCCTGTATTTCGTTTATAGGTATGGGCCTTAACTGTAGATAAGTCATCGTTAGTCACATATATGCTGCCGTCATCATCAATATTGATATGATAGTCATCGAAGAATTGCCCGTAGTGCCCAGCTGACCAGTGCAGATATAATTTTACATCCCGATTCATACTTTTCGCTGCAGACCAAAGATCACTTTTGCTCTGCAGTGCCAATTGTTTAAGTTCTTTCAAGGTTATTTGTCTCATGTCTGCTCTTGTCAATTGCTGCATTTTGCGAATGGTGGCAACCTCTGTATCAACGACCCAGCCAATGAGTGCCGACGGAATCACAATGTTCCACCATCCTAAAATTTCGTTAATTCTTTGTATTGCTCTACTACGCTTTTCACTATTTTCCATCTCGTCGATGAATTGATCCAGTTCAAAAATTATATTTCGAATTCCTGCTTTTAGCGTGCTTTCAGGCAATTTGGCAAACAAGACAAATAATGCCATTGCCAAAAAATTGAACGCCAGAAGTGATCCTACTACCCAAATAAAAATTTGAGTTTCGCCCTGAGTTAACATGTTAATATCCCCCCTTTTTTGTTATCATCTACTTATTCATTCCACTTATTTATATTATGTTTAGAGTCTAGTTATTGTTATTATAGAAATACGTGATCTTAGATAAATAAAAAAAGATAGCCACAACTCCTTTAAGGTAGTCATGGCTATCTTTTACATTAGTATTTTATATCTTTTTAACAAATTCAGATTTTAATTTCATAGCTCCAAAACCATCAATATGGCAATCAATATCATGATCGCCATCAACCAGACGTATATTTTTTACTTTTATACCAACTTTTAAGACTGATGAACTTCCTTTTACTTTGAGGTCTTTGATTACGGTTACAGAATCACCATCATTTAAGACATTTCCATTTGCATCTTTAATAATCTTTTTATCTTCACTATTTTCGGTTTCTAATTCCAAAGTCCACTCATGAGCACATTCTGGACAAACAAAAAGACTTCCATCTTCATAAGTGTATTCTGAATTACATTTTGGGCAATTTGGCAAATCAACCATAATTTCATTTTCTCCATTCGTTATTGTTAATTCTAATATACTATCATAGTTTCCCCATATTGACAAACCGCCCACAAGCTCTCCTTGAAGTTCCCCTTCCAAAGTATATAGTCCACATTTTTTTGAAGTTGTCATAGGTCAGTCAGATCGAAGCAGATGTAATGGTAATGTTTCTGAATAGATACGTGAAACAATCCAGTGAATGTAAAAAATCCGTATCTTTCGGGGTGCGGCTTTCTTACCCGAGGCTAAATTCTGCGGAAATGGCAATTAATGATGTATTCTGGTTAACATATGTATATGCTATATCAAAGTCGTAAGGCTGCCCAATATGCGCCAGCAAGCCCGTATAAAATTCTAAATTAGCTTGGGATAGAAGTTCTTCAGCATTTATTAATACTTTTCCCCCATCAACATAGCCAAATTCTATGACATTACTGATCCGCATAACACTTTTATCCGGATATACTTGTGACGTTATTAAGTGTCTGAAAGTTTGATTGCCTCCTAAGCGGCAGACGATCTTGGCGATAGCAAGTAAAATCATGATAAATAATTTAAAATTACCTAAGCATTTTATACCAGTATTATCGACTTTGATTTGGTATTTCTTATTATCATCATTTTCTCTAAGGTACTTATTTAAGTGTCCAACAATGTCTTGTAACACAAACTCCTCTAAAGCTGCGGGTATAGTCTCAAAATAATCGTTAGTTATCTCCCGAACCAACTGCAACTTCAATAACCCCTTAGAATTCATTATAGCATCTTTGCTGGCAAACTCATTTTCCAAACCATTTATGATCGTAATCAGAAACTTTTTTAAGTAGTCTAAATTCCCTTGATTACTGGAGAACTTCGCCTCTAGTGTACGTAACATATTCTTATAGGCAGTATTTCTTTTTTGTAATGATCTTTCCAAATTTTGCTTATCACGGTACAAGTTATAGTATTCAATGCCTTGCCGGACAACAGACAATAGATCGACTTCCATACTCCAGGGTTTGGTGATAAATCTAAAAATATCGCCTTGATTAACGACAGCAAGTATTTGTGATAATTGAGTATGACCAGATAAGATAACCCGAATGGTCGTCGGATACAGCACTTTCGCCTCTTTAAGTAAAGACAATCCATCCATTTCCGGCATCATCATATCAGTAACGAGAACACTAATCTCATGTTTTTCCATCAACTTCAAAGCTTTTGAACCACTATTGGCAAATAATGACGTAAAATCTTCGTCTAATACTTCACGTTTTATAGAATTTAAAATATTATCCTCATCATCTACAAACAAAACAATATTGTTTACCATATAAAGAGCCTCCTAACTACTATATATAACGTATTAAATAATCTACATTTGTCATCGCGAAATACGAAGCAATCTTGTAACTCGCGGGGGTTGAGTTCGACAAAACATATTACCACGCTCAACCCTATCCCTGTCGGCAGATTAAGAAGCTACGCTTGTCTTGCCAGCATTTGTTTTAAGCCTCTGTATAAACCCTTCCCATGGAAAGAGTGCGCCTGGGCATACCGTTCCCTGGGTCACATCTCGGTGTGGTTGGACATTTTCTAACGGAATATGGTATTTTTTCATCAGTTCCAGCGTCAAGTTCACAAGAGCATCCATCTGTATGGGAGCAGGGGGAGCAATCTCAAAATTGCCAACTAATACAATACCGATGCTACGTGGATTGGCCCCCAGAGCATGAGCGCCTACCATCTTTTCCGGACGGCCATTCTCAACAGTACCATTAGGCAAAATCACCTTATGATATGCAATGCCCGCCCAGCCCTTTGTTAAATGCAACTCATGAATATCGGCAACTGACATATTTTCTAGCGCTGTATGGTGGATGACGATCATATCTGTTGTTTTGCGGGGCACTAGCTTTTCAGAGAAGAAAATCTCAGGCTGAAAATAATTATCCGTTCGCAACCAGGTACCAGCACGTCCCCCTTGTTCTCCGACATCACTGGGTACTAATTGGACCGATTTACTCATCTTGAGATACTTCTTGGCATTGCTGGGTGCAAGCTCCTCAATCTCAAAACCGAGAATCTTTGAATGCATATTTATTGTTGTATTGCCACCCGAATTATCCATAAAAAAACGAATTAAGTTAAACTTATTATTCTTTTCTCTGATAATTACCCCTAATTGCCTCTTGGGAAAGGTCCCAATTACGAATACAGCACTGTCGGGCGCGACAATATCAGCGTACAATTCGCGAAAATGGTTTTTGAAGTCCCTGATCTTAATTGCTCCATCCATCGTTGTGGTTTCCTTCACAACCCTATTTTGTTTGCTATATTCAAACCAACTTATTACATTAATTTCTCCATCTTTAGTGATATACCCATAAGCCTTGGCCTTGGCATCGGCACTAGCAACAGACTTCCATTCATTTTGTGTCCATATGCGATTAAGTTCATCTTGTACTAAAAAACAATCACCATACTTCTGCTCGATTTGGCTTTTACTATTTCCCATTTCGGCAAAAGCGATCGTGGTTAGGCTAAAACTCAATATACAGGAAAAAAAAATTATCAAACAGATCTGCTCGAACAATCGCATTACGCTAGTAAACACATTGCCAGCTCCTTCAAAAAAAAAATTTACCACTCAACCTACTTATATCTATTCAATCTAAGCCTTATTACACTCTGCGCAAATAAAGGCAAGCATATTATAGGCCCGCGCCATCGTGCATAGTTTCATTATACTGTGTACCTTTGGTTGGCACAACATCTTCTCAGTTAATGCCATAAATGTAATCATATGTATTACCTCAATGGTTTGCTACTTATACTGAAATTTAGTAAATCCTCTTCATTGTTTATTATAAAAGCCAAAAACAATATCTATGTCACTCTTTAAAAAATATATTGAATTCATTTTCCCCATGTTATATACTTAGTTGCGAAACTAATTATATGGAGGTTTTTATGAACTATACTCGCTCTGTCGGACAGCGCATTAATATGCTAGGTCGACTATTTGCTAAAAAATTGAATGACCAGATTTTGAATACGGGGCTTACTGGTAGTCAGTGGTCTGTTGTTACTCGTCTGTTACTTCATGGTGAATTAACACAAGCAGCACTGTGCGAACAACTATCTATAGAGGCCTCAACTATTTCAAAAACTCTTTACTCTATGGAAAAAGCAGGCTGGATCAACCGTATCGTGGATGTGAACGACAAGCGGGAAAAAAAATCTATATTAACAGATAAGGCAAAAGCGCATCTTCCGATCTGGCTTGAATTAGTTAATGATCTTAATACTCAAGCAATCAATGGGATTCCTCGTGAAGATATTGCTGTATTTGATGATGTACTTAACCATATCCTCGAAAACTTGAAAAATACGTTCTAACACTGGAAGGAGTTAATTAAATGCATCAAAACAATAAGATAAGTAGCTTTCAATCCTGGACTGTCTTGACAGCAGCGACGGGAGTGAATGTTTCCATGGGTCTTAATTATTCATGGAGCGTCATCCAAAAATCACTTATTACCGATTGGCAGTGGACCAATTTAGAGGCATCCTTGCCCTACACAGTATATGCAATCATGATTGCCCTAGCAATGCTTGTCGGCGGAAGACTGCAGGATAAAGTAGGTCCACGACTCAGCATCAATTTAGGCGCCATCTTAATGGGGACAGGCTTAATTTCTTGTAGTTTTTCTCATAGTCCTCTGCTGACAGCATTTGCTTACTCAATCGCCGGCATCGGCGGTGGTATATGTTATGCCACAACCATGCCCACCATCATCAAATGGTTCCCCCCCGAAAAGAAGGGACTGGTTACGGGGATTGTTGTCAGTGGCAGCGGCTTAGCACCTATTTATGTTTCACTTATGGCCAACTGGCTACTTGGACATTATGGCATTTCTAAGACATTCCTAGCTCTTGGCATCGGAATGTCCTCTTCCCTTTTTATTATGTCTTTATTTATGAAAAATCCTCCTGTTGGCTATATACCGTTATCAACAGTAGATCATGTCTCTCAACCTACAGATACTGTAACACATTCCTCCGATGACATACACTGGCGTGAAATGATAAAAACTCCAACGTTTTGCAAATTGTGGTTTATGTACTTTTTTGCATCTTCGGCAGGCTTGATGATTATCGGACATATTACAACTATTGCAAAAAAACAAGCCAATTGGGAGAACGGTTTCTACTTAGTTGTATTGGTTGCCTTCTTTAATACAATTGGCAGAATGGTAGCGGGATTCTTCTCCGACAAGTATGGTCGCATTCCAATCATGAAGGGCGTATTTCTGCTCCTAGCCATTAATTTGGTGTTGTTTTCCAACTACACGACTCCTACACTACTGGCTTTCGGTACGGGGATCATTGGTTTTTGCTACGGCACTTGCCCTGCCCTTTTCCCACTTACTATAGCCGATTTTTATGGCACCAAAAATCTCGGTGCCAATTATGGTATACTATTTACAGCATGGGGTAGCGCAGCTCTTCTCGGCCCTGTAATAGCTGGACTAGCGGTTGACATGACCGGTACATATTCTATCGCTTATACGATTTCTGCAATTTTACTCTTTGGGTCCTTCTTATTATCCATAAGCATTAAAGCACAAAGCAAACAGGAAATCATTATTGACGAAATCACCTTAGATAACCCCCAGTCCTAGTACAAGTTGTCCAAAAATTAATCAAGAAGATAGCACTAACCAATTCTTGTAGGTTAGTGCCATTCTTCGCTGCTAAAGGTGATACAATTATGCGTATCGAGTATAACGGCGAAATAGTCTAATCGTATTCAAGTCAAGAACCGCCCCTGAATGTCTCACAACTTCTAAATAACTGATTTTCAAAAGAAAAAGCTGGCCGGAAAAGTGGCTTTGGTAACAGGTGCATCCAGAGGTATTGGTAAAACAATTGCGGAACAATTGGCGTTACATGGAGCAAAGGTCATTATCAATTACGCCAGCAACTCAGAAAAGGCGAACCAGGTCGTTGCTGGTATAAAAAAACTGGGCGGAGAAGCATTGGCTGTTCAGGCAGATATCAGCCGGGTTGCTGAAGTGGAACGACTGTTCCACAAAACAATGGAAGAATACGGTCAAATCGATATTCTTGTTAATAATGCCGGCATTATGACCACAAGAACGATCACGAACGTAACCGAAGAAGATTTTGATAAAATTTTCGCCATCAATGTGAAAGGCACCTACTTTTCTTGTCAACAAGCAGCTAAGTACATGAGCAACAACGGGCGAATCATCAATTTTTCCACTTCGGTTACTGGTATGATGTTTCCAGCATATAGCATCTATGCTGGCACCAAGGGAGCTGTTGAGCAGTTTACTCGTCAATTAGCGAAGGAATTTGGACCGAAAGGCATTACGATTAATGCGGTTGCGCCAGATCCAGTAAATACCGAACTTTTCACCGTAGGAAAAACGCAAGAACAAATTGAAACCCTTAGAAAAATGAATGCCTTCGGACGCTTGGGCGAAGCTACCGATATCGCTAACGTTGTGCTATTCTTAGCCAGTGAAGACTCACAGTGGATAACAGGACAAACCATTCGCATTAATGGAGGACTTATATAAATCCGGTTCCCCTCATCTTAGTCAATGCATGATGTCTCTCTCATCATGCATTGACTAACTCCTGCTGTTCCTCTATAAATGGATTATCCGATGTATAATACATCGGATAATCCATTTATATATTTTATAAGGAAGAGCTTGCCGCACGGGACAGTACTAAATTGTCACTTTCTATCCAACTATTTCCCCTTAGATTGTCAAAGAAGTACTGTTCCTCAATGCTGCTCAGCATCCTGGATCTTTATACAAAGTGCTGAGCAATCATCCCCTTTAGAAGTTCTCTGAGCTTGTCTTTGTAAAAAGTCAACACTCTTGTCAAAATCATTAACTTGATCAAGCATATTGTCCTTGATCAGATCCATCAAGCCATCTGTAGTGAAATAAAATGCATCACCAGACTGTATCGGTATTTTAACAATATTCAAATCCGCCGCCTCAAACAATCCAAAAAGGCCTCCCGGTATTGTGACTAAGCCATTAAACTGCTGGGTGGAAGCTAATAAATGGTTAATCCCGCCTGTCACTAGCGTCACTGTCTTTTCATAAAAGTCAAACTCAAACATAATAAGGGCAACAAATATTTCATCCGACAGATATTTTAAAAGACTGGCATTAACGCCCTGTGCTAACTCTAAAGTTAGATTCTTATCAAGGGCCGCATCTAGAATAAACCTTACCGCTGCAGAATTGAGCGCCGTAGCTATACCGTGACCAGAAATATCCGAGACATATCCCCGCAAAATACCCTCTGAATGCAAGAGATAATTATAGAAATCACCGCTTACTTCTCGCAAAGGTACATAGGCTGTACGAATGATGAATAATTCATTTTCCTTATCTCCCGGCAGTAGGGCTTTTTGTAGTCTACCCGCAAGTTGAACATCCAGATGAATTTTGCGCTCCAGCTGCCGTTCATCTGTAATATCACGGTCAACTCCCAGAATACCGAGAATTTCTCCAGCAGAGTTATAGATTCCGTTGCAAGTTGCTTCGACCCATACCAACGAGCCATCCTTACATCGCACTTCTAGTTCCAATCGTCGACTCTCTACCCTCTGACCAGATTCTACCATAGCCCTTATACATTGAATATCTCTCATAGCTATAGCCGCTGAGCAAGGAGTTAGCCATTGATCAGTAGTTTGCTGCAAAGCCTCTTCCACAGTATATCCCCTTCGACGTTGCACCGAAGGACTTATATATGTAAACCGGCCTAATAAATCCATTGTCCAGATTACATCAGTAGCATTCTCAGCCAACAACCGAAAGAGTTCCTCACTCTGACTCACTATCGCTTCAATACGTTTGCGTTCTTGGAGCTCAGAATCCAACTTAGCAATCAGCTGTTTCAATTGACTAACCATATGATTAAAAGCCTTCGACATCATACCAACTTCATCTTTAGATGTTATCTCAACACATTGCGTCAAGTCACCCATAGCCACCAGTCCTGCGGCCCTTGCAATTATTTTAATAGGATTCACAATACCTCTAGCCATAAACATTGCAAGAAAAACTACTACTATCACAACAGCTAAAACTACACCAGCCACGATATAAATTAGTTTGTTTTTTGCCTTTATAGTTTCTACGACCTTCTGACCAGCGAAGATTACACCTATAGGCTTTTGATCCACACCTATTAAAGGCATATAGGCAGTAATGTACTTTTCTCCTATTATTTCCGCTTGACCAATATATTTTTGACCGTGCCTCAATACCCTTTGGTCTATCATTTCATTAAGTGTAGTGCCTATTATACGCTGACCATCTTGAATAATAGTCGTCGATAAGCGAACATCCCCTAAGAAGATAGTTGCATCTGTATTAAACATCATCTTAACTTGATCGACTGCCTTATTATTTTCCAAGTTATATCCTGTTGATATGACCCCAACAATTTCGCCTTGGCTATTTTTAACAGGAATACCTGCTAAAGCAGCAATTTTTATTTCACTGTTTGACTCTATCCCCTCAGTAGCCTCTCCTAGAAGTGCCCTTCGGATATTTGACTGATTTGTCAAATCATCGCCCTTTTTCCCAGAAGCATGTGTCCGAGCAATGACGATTCCCTTATTGTCTGTTACCGTAGCAAAATCCAGGTTAGCTTTTTTCACTGTTGGCTGAAGAATACCTAGAATTTTCACTGTGTCCTTTTCTTCAATTGCACTCGCCAATATCGGATTATCTGCCAATACTGAGCCATGATTCAGAGCATCTTGTTTATATATTTCAATAATACTAGCAAGACCTTCCACCCCTTGCAACGCCCGATCCTCATTTATCTTTTGCATTGTATCCGAAAACAGATACAACGTCGGCCCCATAGTAGCACCGATAATCAAAAAAATGACTAACGTAAAACATAACATCAATTTATTTGTTAAGTTTATAGATATTTCACGATTAGACCAGTCAATATTTTTTTTCAAATTAGACTTCATCATATACCTCTTTGCTATAAGCTTTAGCAAGCCTCTGCTGACATCGGATGTCAGCAGAGGCTTGAACTATTGGGCTTGATATATTAATCTACATTCAACAAAAATTCGACTTTTCCCTTTATTATAGGAATACTATATTAGCGGTAGGTATGTCAAAGGGATAGGTATCGTGACATGAAAGTAGGACATGATAATATTTGAATATAAGATAAATTGTGGCTATGTTAGACTTAAAACGCGAAATGGTTGGAAAGACGAAATTGTCCGCGTCCCTGTCCTTCCCAGTTTGTAACGTAGAAAATAAAGATGCTCTACTTATTTTTGTTGTATGATGTTGTTCAATACTTGCAAGCCATAAAACATGTCAAGCCCTAAAAAAGTGCTGATAAAAATTATTCTTGACATTAGTTTCTTACAAGAGTTATAATTTGAATATAATTCAATTAATGAGGTATGTATATATATGGCCAGAACTCCCCAAGACCCCAAAATTCGAATCAACGAAATCTTAGATGCAGCCGATCATCTATTTTTCAACACAGGCTACCATGCAACAACCATTAGTGACATCGCAAAAAAAATGGGTGTTGCTCAGGGAATGCTTTATTATTACTTCAAATCAAAAGAGGATGTATTGGAAAGTCTGCTTGATCGACACGCCTCTTCACTGATTTTGGAAATCAAAAATACAATTTGTCTTAATCATTCTTCGTCAGAAAAAATTGCTTTAATGATAACGATCCCGTTACATAAGGCCATATATAAAGACGGGTTACTGCTTAATATGCTATACGATTCCCATAATTTGCATCTTAAGGTCAAATTATTCCGACAGCTCGAATTGGCACTCTCCCCATGGTTGCTAGGAATCGTAGAAGAGGGAATATCCAATCATGATTTTTGCGTGACTCATCCCCCGACCGCGGTGGATTATATCCTAGTTATTATGGATTTCTTATGTGAAGCACTCTATCAAAAAACTTCTGCTGATATCTTTTCTTTTCGCTTGAAAATGGCAGAAGCGCTTATTGAAAAAGCGCTGGGAGCACAGGAAAATACAATTCATATCCTTCTATGACTTCAGTTAATTCAAAGGCAATTAAAAATAAATCCCGCCATCCAAACAAGTTTTGGTTGAGCGGTTTTTTTAGAAAAATTAATTGAATGTTATTCAATTAATTGATATCCAGATTAAATACAATAAGGAGTAAACCATGAAACTATTGCATTTGCTAAGTAAACGCCCTAAAAAACAATTATATTATGGTTTAGCTACAGTAGCAGGATTATGCATTATTGTGGGCGCTATCCTGTATGGGAATAACAAAACAAAAGTTACGGCTGAAGATATTATTAATGTGCGTACAGTTACTATTAGCGTTACAAGAAGCGCACAAGGATACATCTATGCCGGTGAAGTACGCGGTCGGTATGAAAGCCAACTAGCGTTTCAAGTCAATGGAAAGATCATGAAGCGAAATGTGGAACTGGGCAGTATTGTCAATGCAGGTGATGTATTAATGCAAATCGATGCCAAAGACATCCAGCAAACGGTGAACAGCAGCTCGGCCCAAGTAGCTTCCGCCGAATCTCAGCTGCAACTAGCAGAAAGCAATCTTAATCGCTACAGGCAACTAGTAAACCAGGGAGCGATTAGTCAGTCTCAGTATGACCAATATGCCAATGCCTATCAGGTAGCAGTTGCCGGCGTGCAGCAGGCCTCGTCCCAATACGTACAAGGAGCCAATCAACTGGACTATAGCTTCCTACGAGCCGATAAATCGGGTGTTGTGTCGAGCATCACCACCGAAATGGGTCAAGTCGTTAGTGCCGGGCAAGCGGTTGTTACTATCGTGCAAGATGGCGAGCGCGAGGTGGAGATCAGTGTTCCAGAAAATAGAATAGAAGAACTACGTAATGCGGGACAAATTAAAGCAACTTTTTGGGCACTTCGTAATATCACTGTAGACGGCAAAATCAGAACAATTTCACCTATGGCCGATCAAACGACTCGTACTTTTAAAGTACGTATTCGTTTAATTAATCCGCCGCCTGAAATAAAACTGGGTATGACAGCTGCCATTCATGTTGCTGACAACGACAGGCAGCAGACTGTAAATGTTCCGCTAGCGGCTATTTATCAAGATGGAAATACACCTGCTGTTTGGGTAGTAACGGACAATGTCATTACCTTGCGACCCATTACAACGGGTACATTTGGCAACGGAACGATTGAGGTGCTAAGTGGCCTTAAACAGGGTGACTGTATTGTAACTGCCGGAGTCCATAAACTCACAGAAGGGCAAAAAGTGAAATTAGGCGGTGACTCCCTATGAAAAATTTCAACCTAGCTGAATGGGCACTCAATCATAAACAATTTATTTATTTTTTCATAGCCCTCTTTTTTTTGATGGGCTTGTTTTCTTATGAAAATTTAGGGCGAATGGAAGATCCTGATTTTACCATTAAACAAATGATCGTTAGCGTAGGCTGGCCGGGAGCCACTGCGCGGCAAATGGAAGAGCAAGTCACAGACAAAGTGGAAAAAAAATTGCAGGATTTGCCTGGTCTGGATAATTTGCAAAGCTATTCCAGTCCAGGACAAACAATTATTTTCGTTAACTTAAAAGATACTGTTCTTAAAAAAGACATTCGTACCAAATGGTTAGAAGCTCGCAACATGGTCAATGACATGGCAGCCACTTTGCCTACTGGGGTTCAATCACCCCAGTTTAACGACCGTTTTGATGAAGTATACGGAATTGTGTATGCTCTTACCAGCGATGGCTATACCTATGAAGAAATGCGGGAAAAGGCAGAAAAAATCCGCCGCATCCTCCTGGACGTTCCTAATGTTAAAAAAGTTCAACTGCTGGGCATACAAACGGAAAGCATTTATATCGAAATTGAAAATAGCAAAATGGCCCAGTTAGGAATCGATCCTGCGCTAATTACTAGCACGATTCAGGCGCAAAATGCCATGTCAGCCACCGGAATGCTTGAAACAGAAACAGATAATGTGTATTTACGCATAACTGGTATGTTTGAACAGGTGGAGGACATCCGAACCATCCCCATTACGGCCAACGGACGCACCTTTCGCTTGGGAGATATCGCCAAAGTCACTCGTTCTTACGCCGAGCCTACCGACCCTAAAATGTTTTATAACGGGCAACCTGCCATAGGCATTGCCTTGGCAATGGAATCGGGAGGGAATATACTGGCTCTTGGCAAAAATTTGGAGAGTACCATTGAAAAAATCAAAAAAGAGTTGCCAGCGGGACTTTCGCTTAATCAGACAGTCAATCAACCGAAAGTTGTAGAAACATCCATTAATGAATTTGTAAAATCCTTAGGGGAAGCAATTGCTATTGTATTGATTGTAAGCTTCCTTAGTTTGGGTATGCGTTCAGGTATTATCGTGGCCCTTTGTATCCCTTTAGTCATTGCAGCTGTATTTACCTTTATGTATTTTATGGGGATTGATCTACATAAAGTATCGCTAGGTGCTCTCATTATTGCCTTGGGGCTGCTCGTGGATGATGCCATTATTACGATTGAAATGATGTCCGTAAAAATGGAACAAGGTTGGTCGCGTTTTAATGCTGCTTGCTATGCTTATACGGCAACAGCTTATCCCCGTTTGACAGGTGCCCTGGTTACTTGTGCAGGATTTATTCCTATTGGTTTTTCACAGGGAAGTGCTGCTGAGTATTGCGGTAGCATTTTTACGGTCGTGGTAGTGGCGTTGCTATTATCATGGATCGCGGCCGGAACAGTTACACCTTTATTAGGGTATCTGTTCATAAAAGTGGAATCAGCCAGTACCGAAGGACAAGAACACCATGTATATGATACAAAGCTTTACCGTTTGTTTAAACAAACACTAATATGGTGTCTATCCCATCGGAAAATTGTGTTAACAACTACTTTGGCTTTGTTTATCGCATCCATTGGCTTATTGGGATTGGTAAAAGAGGAATACTTCCCTGCGTCCACCCGACCTGAACTTATTGTACAGTTAAAATTGCAGGAAGGGGCTTCTCTGAAAAACACGGAAACCGTTGCCAGCCAGTTTGCCCAGAAACTTAATGATGACCCACTGATTGCCTACTATACATACCATGTAGGGGAAGGAGCACCTCGTTTTGTCCTCACTTTTGATCCTACTTTTAATAAAACCAATTTTGCCGAGTTTGTTATTGTTGCTAAGGATGCTAACGCCCGTGATGAATTGAATACCAAGGTCAGTAAATTGTTAGACGAAGAATTCCCCAGCGTACAGGTTCACACGAAAGTAATCAGTAACGGATCATCTGCCGACTATCCTGTTATGCTACGCATACAAGGTTATGACCATGACAAAGTTCGTGAAATCGCAAAGCAAGTCAAAACTGTCATGGCAGCTCACCCCAGCACCAAAAATGTCAACATGAACTGGAATGAAAAAAGTAAAATTATCCATTTATCCATTGATCAAGACAAAGCCCGAAATCTGGGTATCACCTCTCAAGCATTGGCTACCACGCTTCAAACCCAGTTATCTGGAGCCAGCATTGCTGAGCTGCGACAAGAAGACAAAACCGTACCATTAGTCTTTCGTTTTGATGCTCAGTCCAGGAATGACCCCGCCCGCATCAAGGACCTTTCCATTCATATGGGTAATGGTAACTATGTACCCCTGGACCAGATTGCCAAAATAAGTTTCGAAGCAGAGGAAGGATTAATTTATCGCCGCGATTTAAAACCAATGATCATAGTACGGGCGGAAATAAAACCTGACGTGATCGGGGATGATATTGCCCGCCAGGTATATGAAAACCTCGACCAGCTTCGTGCCAACCTACCGCCCGGCTATAGTATCAATTATGATGGTTCAACAGAAGAAAGTATCAAAGGATCCAAATTACTCTTAGCACCCGTACCGGCAATGATGATTACCATTATGATTCTCTTGATGTTTCAACTACAAAATATCCCCAAGATGATATTAACATTGTTGACAGCACCGCTAGGTATCATTGGTGTTGCCATCGGTCTCTTTCTGACGGGAAAACCCATAGGCTTTGTCGTACAGCTCGGCATATTAGCCCTATCCGGGATCATTATGCGCAACTCAGTTATTTTAATTGACCAAATTGACCAACATCTCGCTGCAGGTGATAGCTTGTGGGATTCCATCATCAACGCTACAGTAACTCGCTTACGTCCTATTTTGTTGACGGCAGCAGCGGCTATTTTAGCGATGATCCCCTTAGTCCCTAATATTTTCTGGGGACCAATGGCTATCGCTATTAGTGCCGGTTTGTTTGTCGCTACGATATTGACGCTGCTGGCTCTTCCTGCCATGTATGCCGCCTGGTATAAAGTAGATTCGAACCAAACCATACAGTCTTCAACGTTAGATACTGAAGGGTAGAAGTTTGATCCTTATAGCCATTAGTTGCCTGCTTGGCAGAAGTGGAATACTGGCGAATCATTTTACGAGACTTAGTTAAGAATATGTAAAGATTTGCTACTATCATTTATTTTGTTGCTACAATATGTTATAATCTCCCTGCAGAAAAGATAAGGGAGAGTAGGTGGATTTTATAATGAAGGCAACGAATAAGCGTTCTTGTATTTAGAATGTATTTTATTCTTCAGTATCCGAAATACGCGAGCGAGCTCGAACATCTGTTGGGGAAGTGAATAAAAGACTTGGAGAAGTCATTTATCGGCTTTGTGTCCAGCTGTAAAAATTTTTTTAGTGCGTTATATAGAGAAATACGATTAATAAATTAATCGTTAAAGGGATGGGCAAATGGAACATATAGTAAATATAGTAAATATAGTAAATATAGTAAATATAGTAAATATAGTAAAACTCTATAACTTAGGAAAACAGCTTCATAATTGCGAAAGATGGATGAATTATCGCCGTGTCATAGTATTTGTAATCAGATCACTAATACACCATAAAGAAGTACAGATTCTATGTAATTTTTTCCATTCTAGTTCCTTGCGACGCAATATCATCACTACTCATCCTACATTTTTTGTCCAATTAACTCGCCATATCTTTTATAAGGGTTCTACTATTTCTGAAAGATTGGCAATCATCATGCAGAGTTCTGTAGTTTTAGAGAATAAATTTACGGAACAAGCCCTACAAGAAATTTATCTTGGACCGGGCATTCGACTTTGGAGTCAGTTTTATAAAGAACAACCCCTTTCTATTGATTTGGTATTTCGCGGTAGTGAATTTAAGGAAGGCTCCATGACGTTAGGATTAAAACTTAATAATAAATATATTTATCATATAAACTTCTGGATTGTTCTCGATGAACGTAATAACTCGTCCTTGTATATTGGAACTTTACAAGGATCTCTGAATGGTTTATCCATTAATAAAGAGCTAACCAAATATTTTTGGGGGTGCCGCCCCCAAAATTTAATAGTGTATGCGCTACGTATCTTGGCTGAACGTTTATCTTGTGACGCGATATACGCAGTATCAAACTACGGATTTTATACCAACAACCATTGGGGCCAGGACCGTAAATTGAAAACATCATTAGATCATTTCTGGACGGAAATAGGGGGCAATCTGTCTCAGGATCGGCGTTTCTTTATATTACCGCCAACAGAGCAGAGAAAAAATATTGAAGAAGTAGCTTCTCACAAACGCAACCTTTACCGGAAACGCTTTGCCACCCTTGATGTAGTTAATGCCAATATTACTAACAAATTAGACATTTTTATGAAAAATAACCCTAATATCGAGGCATCACCGGAAATGTTGTCGTTATTAAATTAAAAGTGGCAGGCTGGTTATGAGGGTCAAACAAGTACCGTCCCTACGTTCCCCCTGTCCCTATCATGTATTGACTAACTCCTGCTGTTCCTCTAAAAAACGTGCAAAGATGTATAATACATCGGATAATCGATTTATATATTTTATAAGGAATGGATTCACTGCTTCAGTTTCATCAAGCGTTATTATAATACGTTCAACACGACGGCACACAGTTCGAGTCACATGCAAGATACCTGAAGCCTGGCTACTGCCTGGCACTATAAACTTGGGAGCAGGATTTATCTTTTTCACATATTCATCGATCCAGGCCTCAAATCTTATAATCAAGGCTTCCCCCAGTTTTGTAGGATACTTTTCCCCCTTAGGGTCTGCTAATTCAGAAGCAACGGCAAACAATTCTACCTGAACTATGTGGATTTTCTCTACAATGTCCTGATCTGTAATAAAATGTTTCGCGAAGCCTAACAATGAATTTAATTCATCAATTGTTCCATAACTCTCCACACGAATACTATTTTTTCGTACACGAGAACCGTCCAATAAGCTGGTCATTCCCTCATCACCTGTGCGGGTATAAATCATGACTTAACCCCCTATTTTTTATACTGATTATTACACTTTGTATTTAACACTAAAATACAAACTCCTGCATTTTTTTCTGTTTTATAAGGTTTACGTACTATGGAGGGACAACAGGGACAGGTTGCTTGTCCCTCTCAAGTCAAGAACCGTCCCGCCCTTAACATATAATGAGACTCCGTACACAGAAAGCGACGGAGTCTCATAATTCTTGAATCATGTTATTCATTTTTCTTTAATGCCATTATATAATCGACGTTTCATACCGTCTAGCTACCTCTTTCCAGTCAATTACTTGAAAGAAACCTTCGATATAATCGGGACGCAGATTTTTGTACTTTAGATAATAAGCATGCTCCCATACATCAATAGCCAGAATGGGTATCCATTTACTTTCTCGTTCCATAAGTGGATTGTCTTGATTGGGAGTGGAGCTTACTGCAAGATTTCCTACAGAATCGGTGGAAAGCCACGCCCATCCTGATCCAAATCTGGCAATAGCTGCAGACTTTATTTTTTCCTTAAAACCAGCAAAGCTTCCGAAATCTTTCTCGATTTGTTTTGCCAGAGCCCCTGTCGGCTCTCCGCCACCGACCGGTGAAATAACTGTAAAATAGAGATTGTGATTATAGTATCCGCCCCCATTATTTTGGATGGCAGCTCGCAGTGTTGTATCGGATATAGCAGGCAGGTCTGCCAAAATTTCCTCCACGGTCTTGTTGGAGAGTTTTGACACTTTTTCCAACGCCATATTAAAATTATTGGTATAAGTCGCATGATGCTTAGTATAATGCGTCCTCATGGTAAGTTCATCAATATGAGGCTCCAAGGCCTCAAACCCATATTTTAATTCTACCTGTTTCATCTTAGAAACCTCCTTTAACTATCTGTTGTATTTATATCATACTCTTTCAGCAATAAATATTCAACACTTTTTAATTGTTTTAACTAATTAATAATGATTATTTATGTTTTCGTGTCAATGTGCCCCCCATAAGAAAAAAGGTGAATGTAACCTGATTGGTTGCCTTCACCTTTTTGGGTTTTTAAAATTAATACTCCCAGAACATTTGCTGGATGTCTTGAGGCGAACATAAAACTAAGTTTTTTTTCACTTCATTCTCCCCTTTTATAATTAGTATACATAATTTGTATATACTAATTATAATAATGATAAACAAAGATTTTTCTATATTACATATTCACTAACTTTTTACCAGCAATACCAGGTTGAGTCATTTCTTCTGGCGATAAGATAATATCCATAGCTTTTCTCGTCAACAACTTCTTCTTCAAAATGAGTTCCCTTACTGGTCGTCCAGTTTTGTAAGCTTCTTTAGCCAACATAGAGGAGTTTTCGTATCCGATATGAGGCAGAAGGGCTGTAACAATACCAACACTTCCCTCTAACCATGCCTCGCATTGCTCTTTTTTGGCTTTTACATCTTGTACACACAACCTATTGAAGGTATCAATGGCATTTGTCAAATACGTCATCGAATTGAAAATATTAAAAGCCATAACCGGTTCCATTACATTCAACTCAAATTGTCCATTCTCAACTCCTAGAGTAACAGCCAAATCATTACCAATAACCTGATAACAAGTTTGGTTGAGTACCTCTGGAATCACTGGATTCACTTTACCGGGCATGATGGATGAACCAGGCTGACGCGCTGGCAAATCAAGCTCATTGAGTCCACAACGTGGCCCCGAAGCCATCATCCGAAAATCATTTGCTATTTTAATCAGAGCCAAAGCAGTCACCCTCATCGCTCCAGATACATCAGCAAAAACGTCTGTATTATTCGTAGCATCGACCAGATTGGCAGCCGTTACAAATGGCTCTTGCGTCATCTGGGCTAATTGCTTAACGACCTCACTAATATATTCAGGTTCTGCATTGAGTCCAGTACCAACAGCCGTCGCGCCCATATTTACCGTGTGTAAACGCCGCAAAGCATCTTCCACTCGATCAGCACCACGCTGAACCGCTGAAGCATAAGCAGCGAACTCTTGACCCATAGTTATAGGTACTGCATCTTGTAGATGAGTTCTACCCATTTTGATAATATCTTTAAACTCTACTGCCTTTTCATCTAATGCTATAGATAATTTTTGAAGCGATGTAACGAGAATACGACCCTTGCGGATGGTGCAAACCTTAATAGCTGTTGGAAATGCATCATTTGTTGACTGAGCCATATTGGCATGATTATTTGGTGAAATACGCTCATAATTACCTTTTTTATCACCAATTAATTCCAATGCACGATTGGAAAGAACTTCATTCATATTCATATTTGCAGAAGTTCCAGCACCACCTTGGATGGGATCGACACAAAACTGATCATGTAATTTACCACTGATAATTTCATCAGCAGCAGCAATAATCGCTTCGCCAATGATTTTATCCAGACGACCCGTTAGTATATTCGCTTTTGCAGCCGCTTTCTTCACAATCGCTAGGGAATCTACAAAATCAGAATCTAATCTCTGACCTGTAATCTTGAAATTTTCCATAGCTCGAAGGGTTTGCACTCCATAGTAGACATTATCCGGAATTTCCATTTCTCCTAAAAAATCATGTTCTATATGCATAACTCATTTCCCCTTATCATTTTTTTGTAGAACTCGAACTAAGTTTGTTCGCGGGATCACTTATAGCTGACGTTTTACCAAATGCCAATAACCTTCATCCATGGGACACCGATTCCTAACCATATCACCAAATGAAGTACCGAAAGCATAAAACCAATACGCCACCACTCACTTTGGGTAATATAATTTGAACCGAAGAAAATCGGCGATACTCCACAAGCATAATGAGTCAACGTTGAACAGGTATTGGCAAATACCCCAAATAGAATTGCTGTTAGGAGCACTGGCGCACCAGCAGCTATAGCTACCGTAGCAAAAGCACTAAAAAGAGCCATAACATGAGCTGTGTTACTGGCAAACCCATAATGGATAAAAGTATAAACAACACATAAAACAATTAGCACGATAAACCACGGAATTCCCACCAATTGCGCTCCTACAAGTTTGGCAAACCAAGTGATAAGACCAAGCTTTGCAAGATAGGCTGCCATGTTAACCAAAATACCCATCCAGATGAGAACATCCCAAGCACCTTTCTCTCCTAACACGTCATCCCAATTGAGAATATCGGTGATGAGCATGAAAGATAAGCCTAAAAGAGCAACAAAAGCTGAATCAAGACCTGTAATACTACTGGTAGCCCAAAGAATAAGAGCACCGCTAAAGATGAATAGAAGCACCTTTTCGCCTCGACTCATAGCGCCCATACCAATCAATTCTTTCCTTGCCATTTCTTTGGCTTCCGGTGTTTTTTTCAATTCTGGCGGATATACTTTATACAAAATATATGGTATCAAGATTGTACATACTATACCAGGGACGATACAAGCCATAAACCACTGGGACCAAGTTATGGTCTGTCCAAATAATTCCTGAGTTAACTTCATAACAACTACATTGTTTGATGCACCAGTCAAAAATACAGATGCAGAAATAATAACGCTATTATACGCACTAAATATTAAAAATTTTCCTACCTTACCAGCTGTAGGACCTGGTTCAGAATCGAAAGCTGTACATAAACTGCGGGTAATCGGATAGATAATCCCCCCTCCCCGTGCAGTATTAGATGGGGTAAATGGTGCAACAATAAAATCTGTTGCAGCCATAGTGTAAGCCAACTTTAAAGTGCTATCACCAAAATTGCTCATAAGAATATACGCAATTCGCCGACCAAGGCCGGTTTTAATAAAGCCCTTGGCAAACATAAACGCTGCCACGATAAGCCAGATTACGGTATTGCTAAACCCTTCAAGAGCCTGTGCAGGGGTAAGAACACCAGCAATCACCACCGTCGTTAACCCAATGATAGATGCTGTGCCAATGGCTACTGGCTGCAGAATAAAAGCTGCTATCGTCGCTGTAAATACAGCTAACAGATGCCATGCCGCAGGTTTTATACCTTCAGGAATGGGACTAAACCAAATGGTCAATCCAATAAAAGCACAAATTAAACCTCGTACTATTTTATTTTCCACTCATCTATGCCTCCTATAATTTTCTTCATCGCATAAAATGGATGATGGGCTAAAAGATTATCATTATTAATTTTAATTGTAGATTCAAATAACATTTTTAAAATGTATATAGTATTTTGTATACATTTTAAAATAAAAAAAATATGTTATTAATTTTCCAGCTTGATCTAGTGCAGATAATCGGTCTATACACATCGGGTATAGCGGCGGCATACACTTCTGTCTAATTTCTTTCAGAAAAAAAGCTAATGGTAGAACAATCCCATTGCCTTCCAATGTCTATTAGCGCTGAGACTGTCCCACCATCCTGATTACATCAACCTAAATCAACAATTTATTAGGCAACCTTGCGAAGCACTTCTTCCTCTTTTTGAACATCATATACATTTTCCCATTTAGAAATGACCACAGCAGCTAACGCGTTGCCGATAACATTGACAACCGTCCTTGCCATATCCATAAAACGATCAACACCCGCGATAAAAGCCAACCCTTCTGCCGGAATACCCACGCTACCGAGGGTCGCCAATAATACAACAAAAGAAACACCTGGTACACCCGCTATGCCCTTAGAGGTAAGCATTAGCACCAACATTAAGTTAATTTGGGTGCTAATCGGCAAATCGATGCCATATAATTGGGCTAGGAAAATAGCCGCGATCGCCTGATAAAGGGTGGAGCCAGTCAAATTAAAAGAGTAGCCAGTCGGAATGACAAAGGATGTAATCGACTTAGGACAACCCATAATTTCCATCTTTTTCATGATATTTGGCAAAACAGCTTCCGAGCTTGCTGTTGTATAGGCAAGAATTAATTCATCTTTTAGTACTCTGATTAAGCTCATGATATTGAGACCACACAACTTAGCAATTAAACCAAGCACCACAAAAACAAACAATATCATAGCACCATAAACTGTGGTAACGAGTTTCCCCAAGGGAATTAATGAATGAAGGCCAAATTTAGCAACAGTACAACCAATGAGGGCAAACACTCCAAAAGGTGCAAATTTCATAACTTGATTGGTCACCCAAAACATGGTTTCCATTACACCTTCACAAAGTTTGAGAACAGGCTTTCCTTTCTCACCAATAGCAGCTAGACCTAACCCAAACATAACAGAAAAGAATATAATCGCAAGCATGTCGCCTTTCGCAAGCACGTCAAACACATTCGTAGGAACAACATTGACAATGGTATCAGCAAAACTATGATGACCCGCAATTTCTGCCGTATTCACATAACTGGCGATATTCGTTTTAGCGAGACTACCCATATCCTCAATCCCAATTCCTGGTTTAACAACATTGGCAATGATGAGTCCCATAACGATGGCAATAGTCGTCACGACCTCAAAGAAAAGAATGGTTTTACCTCCTATTTTCCCCAGTTTTTTTGCATCACCAACACCCGCAATCCCAACAATCAGGGAAGATACGACAATCGGTACCACAATCATCTTGATCAACCGGATAAACATGTCGCCTATGGGTTGCAAATATCCTCCAATTGCCGGATCTCCATAATAAGCAGCACCTACTGCAACACCTAGTATAAGCCCAATAAGAATTTGTGTTCCTAGACCAAACTTAATTTTCTTCATTTTTTTCATCTTCCTCTCTAATAATATCTGGTATGATGGAAAAATAATTCTTATGGATCTTAAGACAATCTCTATATCTCTAATCTATCATGCAACCTATGCAATCCAATATAAAACTACAAACTTTCTGAAAATTTAAAAAAAACACATAAACGGCTACATTTTTATCTGTTATTGTGTACAATGTATAAATAGAATCTACTGTACACAATAGTATTCTCAACTAATGTTGACTATGTGCACCACGATTTCGCACCCAAGGAAGTGTATCTACAATGAAAAAAAAATGGCTCGCTCTTTTGTTAATGATTCTAATCGTTCCCTTAGCTGGTGAACTTAAGTTTTATCCCTTTGATAGCCAATTCAGTTCCTTTCGCGTTAGCTTTGGCTCACCGGCATTTTTATTTTTTTTATTATGGCTACGCAGCACCGCCTTTGCATTTTCCGGATTATTAGTAGGATTATCCGTTCTAGTTTTTCGCATGTCATTAGATTGGATTACCATCGATAGCGCGTTCGCCTCTAGTTTTATGCTTCATGTCCCAGCCTTTTTTTATTACGTAATATATGCCTTTATCTTTCATTTGGCAAAAGCCCATGATTTATATAACCAACCGTTGCGTATTGGGCTATTATCCATTATTGCTGAAATCACCGCTAGTATAATAGAACTTATGCTCTCGCTGACCTATTCCAGTGCAACCGTTATAATCACATTCTCCATTATCAGTAAAATTCTAATTATTGCTATTATACGCAGTTTTTTTGTTCTGAGCTTTTTTTTCATCATAAATCTACGCCATGCAGAATTCGCCGCAGAGAAACAAAGAGAACAAAATAAGCATATCCATCTCCTAATTTCCGGTCTGTATGAAGAAGTCATCCATCTTACAAAATCTATGCAAAATGCGGAAAATATCACAAGAGATTGCTATAATTTATATAAAGATCTACACAACTGCCACTTACCATTCAATAAGAATCAAATAGCGCAAAACCTATTGGGAATTGCCGGTCAAGTACATGAAATAAAAAAGGATAATCAACGAATCTATGCCAGTCTCACCCAGTTAATATCAGACGGTAAATTACATGACTATATGACGGCTTTTGAACTGGCAGAGATTATCGTTCAATCACATCAGAAATATGCCCGTTCCTTGAACAAAATCATTATCTTTGATTTGCAAATTGAAAACCTATTGCCACCATTACATGTCTATACGGTTTTATCCCTTGTTAATAATTTAGTATCCAATGCTGTGGAATCTATTAAAAATTCTGGTTTAATCAAAATATCTTTTTATAGCATCGGCGAATGTATCGCCTTTCGTGTAGCCGATACCGGGCCAGGCATCCCTCCTAAAAAAAGAAGTCTTATTTTCAAACCAGGCTATACGACCAAGTTTGATCTGTCAGGTAATCCATCGACTGGTATGGGCTTGCCTTATATCAAAGATCTAGCAAATAGCTTACATGGCAGTATTACGTTAGAAGACCTTCCTCATGCCGACGAAACGGTGTTTATCATACAACTACCACTACAAAGTATAATAACGGAAGGATGATTACGATGCGTTTTTTTATTGTGGATGATGATGAGGCAATCCGTTCTATGCTAGCTGAAATAATTGAAGACTATGATCTCGGAGAAGTAATCGGAGAAGCAGAAAATGGGGTTACCATCAATGGGCAATTATTAACTTCTAACGCAATCGATATCCTAATTATCGATTTACTAATGCCAATAAGGGACGGGATTCAAACCGTACGGGAGTTGAAGTCCGAGTTCAACGGTAGAATCATCATGCTTTCTCAAGTAGAGGACAAAGAGATGATTGGCAATGCCTATTCTCTTGGCGTACACTATTATATTACGAAGCCCATCAATCGACTTGAGGTAATCAGTATCATTCAAAACGTGATGGGACATATTCGACTGCAAAATGTCATATACAATATTGAAAAAAACCTAAATGTATTAAATCCCCAAAAAACTTTCCATGCACCCTCACCTGTTACAACAAGCAGAAGCACTATTAGTACCGCAGGGCAACATTTACTTGCTGAGTTAGGAATGATTAGCGAAAGCGGTTGCAATGACTTATTATATATATTGGACTATCTAGCTCAATATGATAATGAACGACCATTCGGGCATGAATTTCCATCTCTAAAAGATATTTTTAATAGTGTAGCAACGAAGAAACTAGGTGTGCCATCTCCTGATCTGAATGAGATAAAGAAAGAGTCCAAAGCTTTAGAACAACGGGTACGCAGAGCACTCTTTCAAGGTCTAATTCACTTAGCTTCTATTGGCGTTACAGACTATACAAATCCGAAGTTTGAAGAATACGCTCCGATTTTTTTTGATTTTACAGAAATAAGAAAGATAATGCTCAATTTACAAAATAATATAAAACCCTCTATCTCCAACTCACACATTAATATTAAAAAATTTGTGAAAGTATTGTTTCTTGAAGCCAAAAAAAGATAAGACATCACTCATTTAAATTGCACTTTTATTCCAGTACTCTCTATAAAATACACTCCCCTTCTTGATTCTCCATTCAGTCATTTATGAAATCGAATCTTCCCCGGGACAGGGACATTCATATCCTTCATCCCTATTATGGAACTGATTGTTCGGTGTTTCTCTAGTCCCTAATGAATAACCCTTCTGTACCTACTAAAATTATACTTTCTGTATATTTAAAAAGGTCTAAATTCATCATATAATACAATTATGATTTTTAAAGCCCCTAACTTATATGGTGATCTCTTTCTCGCTATCTTAACGTAATAAAATAAGTACTGGAGGATGATATAATATGAAACAAAAACTTGCAAGAGTTGTGGCAATCCACGATATGTCCGGGTATGGTAAATGCTCACTCACAGTAGCTATTCCAGTAATATCAGCGACTGGAATCGAGGTTTGCCCTCTTCCCACCGCATTATTATCTACGAACACTCTTCTCCCAGGGTTTAAATTCTTCGACTTTACTCCGCAAATGGATGAAATTATTAATCATTGGAAACAAATTGGTTTTAAGACAGACTGTGCTTATAGTGGATTCTTGGGTTCGGCAGAGCAAATCCAAATCGTTAAAAACTTCATGCTGGATTTCAACTGCTCATTAAAAATAGTCGACCCTGTAATGGGCGATAATGGCGTAATCATTAAAACCTATACACCAACAATGTGTAATACGATGCGGGATCTTGCTTCAATTGCCGATATTGTTACTCCAAACCTTACAGAAGCTTATATCCTTACAGGCAGGGATTATGTAGACGGAGAAGTTAATAGTGACACCTCTCGCAAACTCTGCGCTGAAATCATTGAAATGGGTGCTAAAAATGTGGTATTAACAGGTGTCGTTCGAGGAGATTCCTTGTATAACTGCGCCATGAGTGAAGATCATTCTTACTTTGAAGTGGTAGTTGATCTACTTCCTTACCATATGCACGGAACAGGGGATCTTTTCACCAGTGTACTTACAGCAGGCGTTGTCAGTGGCTACACTCTAAAAGAAAGCGTAGAAAGTGCAGCACATTTCGTACGAGATGCAATGATTGTCAGCGATGACATAGAAGATGCTTTTGAGCGTGGAGTCGCATTTGAACCTATTCTCTACAAATTACGTGGCGGTCTTTACAATAAAGATTTAGCTTAAAAAATAGACTTTTTAAAAACGAAGAGATTATACGAAACTCGCCAACAGTGTATCTTGTAAATTTATAACTGATATTAAAGTCTGTAACGTTTTTAAACGTTGCAGATTTTTTAACTTTAGACACTGTTTGGGCAATAAAATAACCTGCAAGAGATTTCTCTCCCACAGGTTATCCCAACACGCTCTTTATACTTTTCACTAATGATTCATTAGCCAATCATACACTATATGGCTGTTGAACGATCTCGTGGTCACACTCGATCGTTCTGCTTAATCTCGCGAATTAAAATCATTAATCTTTTTCATTTGTGGTCTCCTGTCCATAAAGGAACAGGCACATGTTTTCTCAACTTGGCCAAAACAGGCAACACGATAATTGCCGCCACGCCGATCTGAACGAGATTACCGGGAATCGACGTCATCGGTGCCAGCCAATTTCCGTAAATAATCCCTTCGGCACCATAATAACCAACCACCTTAATGAGACAAGCCGCCGACAAGGCCAGAACATAAGCAGTCAGGCTCCGTCGCTTTTCGCAGATAGCGCCGACCGTATACCCCATGAGACCGACAATGACCAACGTAAAGGGAGCCCATAAAAGCCAGCCGCCCACCACATCAAAAAGAGCCATGCCGATTCCTCCCGCCAAAGCGCCAAACCGGCGTCCATAAAGAATGGCAATAATAAAAAGGGGCACATTCCCCAAATGAACTAAACCGCCATTGGCGGCAATGGGAAGACGAACATTTACAAATACCGTGCAAACAAAAACGAGGGCAATGCCCAATGCTGCATAGACCAGTTGTTTTGTCTGATTGAAGGATTGTTGTTCCATAATAGTTCTCCTACCTTTCCTACCTTCTAAAATATTGACTTTACTATCACCAGGGGTATCTTTACCTTTTTAGTAAACTATGACTATTTTTTCTACCTGAAATAATATGTCCTGCCCTAATTTTATTCATTGATAATCAAGCCAAATAGTTTTGAAAAGCCAACTGCTTGTTGTGGGGAAATAATACACCCTTGCACATCTTCCATGGTAACACCAATCTGTGTAAACTCACAGCTACTTAAATCAATGCCTGCCAGTTTAGTACCAGATAATTGAATCTCGTTTAAACTTGAATTAGAAAAATATACATTCAGTAATGTTGATGTATAAAAATCGGCATTAGCTAATGAACTGTTATGAAACTTCACCTGTTTGCAATTTGCATTACGAAAGGTAGCATAATCCCCATAACAGTGATCAAATAGTACATTGCGCAAGGTCGCTCCCATTAAATTGATGCCTACGATTTTACAATCTTTCATTTCGACTCGATGCATAATGGCTTCATTAAAGTCTACATTTGACAAATCACACTTTTCAAAAATAACATTGGTCAATTCTAATCCGCTAAAATCAACTTGTTGGAAGATTACATTTTTAAATATGATCTTCTCAAAAAATACACCTTCTGCGATTTGATTCTCAATTATGCAATTACTAATCTTACCCATTTTAAAATAATCCTCATTACAAATCTTTCTATCTTGAAATACAACTTCCGTTAATTCTTTCGGAATATCTGGTGATAAAACCTTTATTTGTGCTTCTAACTTCTTAATACGAATAACCCCCTCAGAGTACTTACCAATTGTATCTGCTATTGTAGCTAACGCTTTCTAATTGTAGCACTAAATATGATTTCAACTTTTCCTGATGAGCCTATTGATTTTTCAAGACTGTTCATTTCTGAACTCAAGACTAAATCATTCGATATTTAACCTTTTTATTATACTGGATAGTAACCATATTAATCTACTCTTTTACAAAATATCTACATTTTAATTACAGATTATTCTCTATTTTTGATCACGATCTCATATGTTCATCTTCCGTTATTGACAAAAAAGGACCGTCCCCCAGTGTCCATTTTGAATACAAGTCATATCATTCATAACTAATAAAACTATAGCTATTGAAGAAATATATAGCTGTTCTCGTCATCTCGAAGCAACATTATATACTTGCTAAAACGAATTTAGTTATATATAATAATTACTATAGATAACTATTATATTATTATAAAGAGAGGGATCTTATGGTTGAGTACGATATGGTCATTCCAATATTGGAAGCCTTGTGGCTTGCAAAAAAAGCAACAGAATTCATGCCCGAATTGCCTAAGGATATGAAACCCAGTCATATTCGTGTACTTGATGCGATTTATAAGCAGTACAATCAAAGTGAGAGAGTTCGAGTCACTGATGTGAGTACGGCTATGCAAATTACCAAGCCTAGTATTACAAAGTTGATAAACGAGCTCGTCGATTTAGGAACTGTGAAAAAAACAATAGCAGCTACTGATAAGAGAATTATACTAGTGGAACTCTCCCCGTTTGGCAAAGAATGTGTACAAAAATATGTTTTAAATTATCATGCAAAGTTAGGGGAATATTTTTCTAAACTTGATCAAAAAAAATATTTGTCCATGATAGAGACTGTAGAATTCATCTATCAGTCCATGAAAGAGGTGTCCAAGAAAAATGATACATTCTAAGATTATAGAGGTTGGAATGGTAACACAAGCTGACAAGATCGAAAGGAATACTCTTATCGTCGTTGTATCCATTGCGCTTGTTACCTTTATAGGGATTCTTTCGGAAACCGCGCTCAATATTGCCTATGCGTTATTGATCGATGAACTTGTGGTTTCCGCAGCTTTGATTCAATGGCTAACTACGGGATATCTATTAACTTTATCAATTTTAATTCCCCTTTCCCCTCTATTTGTGAGGCATTTCCAGACAAAAGCATTATTCCAAACTGCAATTGCCATTTTCACTGTTGGAACACTTTTTTGCTCCTTCGCATCAAATTTTGAAATGCTGTTGCTGGGAAGAATCATTCAGGCCATAGGAACCAGTATTTCCCTTCCATTAATGATGAATATCATTTTAGAACAAGTTCCAGTTACACAACGCGGGAGACTCATGGGGATAGTTGGGCTTGTCATTAGTTTTGCGCCGGCGTTGGGTCCTACTTTTGGCGGAGTCATCATTGAATGGATAAACTGGCACTGGATTTTTATCAGTATGTTACCAATACTCATCACTTCTTTTATTTTAGGTAGCAAATATATTACCGATATTCATTCAAATGAAAAAATTCTGGTTGATTATCTATCCGTTTTTTTGTCTACCATTGCTTTTGTGGGTATTGTTTACGGGGTGAGTCTATCCGCCGAATTAGGTTGGAGTGATCCTGCCGTAGTAAGCTATATAATGATCGGAGGACTTAGTCTAGCTGCATTTGGGCACCGACAATTGAAATTGGCTAAACCACTGATTCAGGTTCGTGTCTTTGCCAATTCTATGTTTACCATAGGTGCCTTTATTGTGATGATTAGCATGATGAGTGTTTTAGCGGCAGGTTTTGTGTTGCCACTGTATATCCAAAAATCATTAGGTTATTCTAGCATTGCCGCGGCTTTGGCTATGTTACCTGGTGCTATTGTCAGCGGAATCATGTCACCCATTACCGGCAAATTTTATGATCAACATGGACCTAAACTTTTGCTTTCTATGGGTTTTTTGTTGCTTGGTCTCACTTTATTCATTTTTTCTTTCGTGACTATCAGCTTCATTGAAGTAACAATTACCTATACCGCCTTCATGTTTGGCGCCTCTATGCTGGCAATGCCGGCGCAAACCAATAGTCTCAATCAATTAGCGCAGCAGTACAATGCTGATGGGGTTGCGATTATGGCCACATTGCAGCAAATGGCTGGCGCTGTAGGCACAGCACTTGCCTCCAGTATTTTAACGATGAACAGTGCGAAGTACTTACAATCATTTTCCAACATGACGCCAGATATAAGTGCTCAGTCGATTGCCTTCGGAACCCAGCACAATTTCATGTTTTTTTTGTTCTTGTCCCTTATCGGTTTCATATTAGCGTTGTTTACGCGTAGAAGAACACTTTGCACCTAGTACAATGCTAATTGATCAATGGTTCAGTTCGATGACAATACTAATCCTAAAATAAGCGAAGATGTTGCCCCAGTTAAAAAGTAATTAATGAATAAAAGGATGGCGTTTAAATTGAAAAGACAATTTATGATTGCATGTTGTTTATTGGTTCCTCTGTTTACAGTGGGATTATCCGAAAATGCTCTAGCTGAAGGACCAACGGGTCCACCTCCAGCAGGGGAATCGCCTGGTGGAGGAATACCTTCTCCAACCACCTCTATTTCTACAACCGAAGGTGATTGGACATTTAAGATCATATCCTCAGGTACTACTACAACCAGTACCATCACTTCTTACTCTGGCAAGAGCAATTCCATCGTCATCGTGCCCAGCGTGCTTGGCGGCACAAAAGTTACAGCCATTGGTTCTCAAGCATTTGGCCACCACAATGAAATTGCAGCAGTTTATGTGCCTGATACCGTTGAAGAAGTGGATGAGTGGGCATTCTATGACCTTAACACGGCAAGCCTTATTTCCTTTGGCAATCCCAATGTGAAAATCAAAGATGGTGCGTTCATGAGCAGTGGCAACGCCATTCTTTATCTTCCTCGCGGTACGACTCAGACTTTGGCTGGCGGCAAGGCTATTGTAACAACCAACACTGAACTGGTTTCCGTTACGGTTGAAAATCTAAAAAAAGCGGCAATGGCTGGTGGAACCTATCTCAATGTTGCAACAACTAATAAAGAGAATCAAATTGCAATAAAAGATATCATTGCAATCGCCAACGGCACTTTTACACAAGGAATTAATCAAAACAATGACCCTATAACCATTACTTTCAGCGGCGCCGATTATACGGTCGTCGAGAAAAAAAATGTGATTTATGATAAATTTCAGAGCGAAGTCAGTAGCAACGACCTCAACAAAACATTCCGGGTTCTGACGAAAGAAGATGCCAAAAATTTGAATAAAACAATTGGGAACAGCTCTTACAGCGCCGTGAAAACTCTTCTCACATTTACGGATGGATATTACGTCAACGGCAATAAAGTTGCACTAGACAAAAACGTCGTTCCATATGATGTTTCTACAGGTGCAGGACTCTATGGAGGAAGCAGTACGGCAAGTACTCTCCCAAATGCAAATCCAAATCTTTATTACCAATACGTAGACTACAAGGACAAGGATAATGACGGTGATATCGACGTGATCTATTATTCACCCTATCGCATTTCATATACCTATGACGCAGTTAATATTACCAGCGACAATATAAACCTTAATGGTCTTAGTGCCCGCACATCCCTAAATCCCAGCTATCTTTCCTTTGCCAACGCCATAATTAAAGCAAAGGGCAATCGAGATGATCAGATCTATCCAAAACTCCAAGTCAGCACGGCAAAAAGCGGAGATAAGGTAAACGCCGGAATTAACCAGGAACGTAGTGTACTCTGGGCGGACGATTACGGCACGATCAAAGTTGATCAATTGAATGCTACCTCTACTTCCACTGGCAACTGGGCTAAGATGTCCAATGAGTCTGGACTTAGCACCTATAATACAGAAGTTGTCATGGAGTGGGGCATGAACGCTGTACTTTACGCAACCAATGGCGGACTTATTACAGTTGGCAACATAAATGGTGAACGAAGCATCATCCACGCCAACGCAGACGGTGCCAACGGCGTCCTTGCAGGCGGAGTCGGAACCGCGACTGGCACCGGACAAGCTAAGTCAGATACGGCTAAAGTCTACGTTTATCACACCGACTTTACCCTTAAGGGATGGAATAACCATGTAGCCGACGTTGTCTACGGCGGCTATGCTTACTTGGAGGACGTTAACACCACCACTGGCATACCAGGAAGCTATGCCGTGGGACAGGCTTCAGCTTTGGCCAATGATTTCGGCAACGGTGTTGTCGATGCTAAGGACTTTCACACGACAGTGTACGGCAACCGGTCAGCTGGCATTTATGTCATCGGCGGCGGTGTTGTCACTGCCAAAGACTCCTCTTTCATCTCCAAAATGGATGCCGGACTGGTAGCGGCCTCCGGCGGTACTTTGCGTATGGAAAATAGTTCCGCAACAGGCCAGATAGCATTTAGAAATCGTGGTGGCCTCACTCCCAATTCCACTTCCGTATTTAACAATGTCTCTTTCATCGCTGATAAGAATATCTCGGACTATGTAACCGGCGAAACTGCATACAAAACTGTGCAAGCTTGGCAAACAGCCAATGGCAGTACGGCTCTCATTCACTATATGATGAGTGACCCAACCATGACCATTGGTCAGCTCTGCAAAAATTATGGGATTTCCAAAGACAAAGCAAAAGCATTGCGTGCTATGCTCAGCAAAATCGCGGGTAAAAAATACACCGAAGATACTCTACTTCGAAACAGTATCTTGGATAATACTTTTTACAACTATTCCGCTGGTCAATACACCGGAGATACGGATTTCTCGCATATCCCTTACCTCACAGTAGGTAGCTCTTTTGGTGGTTTGACAAGCTCCGTGTTTGAGTTTGAATCTGCTGGAGTTAATCTTGAACTCAATAACAGTACGTTTAAGAACACAAATGATGGTAACTATAACTATCTTGTTTCTTCCGAGGCGGGATCTGCACCTGTATTCTTTTTCAATCGATCGGTTGCAGACGGTATCATCTGGAATGAAGGTGATGTAACTCGTGCTGTTGAAGGACGAAGTAGCAATAGAACGTCCTCCCTCACCGTCCACTTTAATGGTTCTTCCTTTACTGGTTCCTTTGCTGATGGTTACAACGGACTATGGAAAGTGGAAGGCCTCTCGTATCTTGATAGTGCCGGCGAAACCTCCAATTTTAACGGTAACTATTACAAAGCTAATGCTAACTGGGGTATTTCCACCAGCTTTGACAAGGACTCCACCTGGATTGTAACTCATGATTCTTACCTGGGTAACCTAACGATCGAAGATGGAGCAACAGTGAAAGCCCCCGTAGGCGGCTCTCTGATAATGACAGTAAATGGACAGGAAACCAAAATAGAGGCCGGTACGTATAAAGGCCAAATCATCATCAAAGTCATCAAGGCCCAATAGCGAAGCCTTTCGGCCTTCTCTGTCGTCCAACACATCCATCTATAGAATGTGATTCATTCCCAAACGTAAAATACCTGCCAAATTATAAGAAATTTGGCAGGTATTTTATTTCGCTATTATAAATGATACGGTTCTGCGTATCATCTATAACGGTGCAATTTATTTTGCATCAAATAAATCAATACTGATGGCATTGCTTATCAGCTCAACAGAACAGTCTCCTCGATTTATATAGTGTAAACGGTTGATAATTCTATATCCAACTTCATTTTTCCATTTGATAGTGGACTTATTTTTATTTTACTCCCAGACTCTAATACAATACTTATCCCATCTTTCTCTGGAGCAAAGTTGTCTATCCTCTCACTTTTAAAATGCAAATTGAGATATTGCAAAATATTAAATGTGCCGTTAGGATAATCTGCTATTTCTTCTGTTTGGAGAGGAGGAGTATATTTCAATGAGCATTTGGGATCCATAGCAAGTTCCAATTTAGATTTATCGATTATTTCTTTAAGTTTAAATTCATTTTGTTCTTGCCATTTGTTCTGCTTGTTCACTTTAATCATATTTCCTGTTGTTGGGATATTATATTTTTTATATATTTTACCATATAAATATTTATTATTCGTTTTCCAATATTTAATTAAGCTTAAAGTCGAGAATTGAGCTTTTGCTTTAATAATATACTTTTGAGCTTCATCCAATGTCATTACTTCAATTTCCTGAATTGACTTAACTTCATTAATATCTCTAAACATAGAACAGACCTCATTCCCTGGCTAATATTGTAGAAAATGTTATTTCTAGATATTATAATATCAATTTATTAAAATCACATTTAAAAAAGTTCAATTTTATTAGCAGTATATTAACTGGCGAAAATCAGAAAACAGTTACATGCAGGGCATGCATTTACATCTTTGCCAATGAGAATCAAAAGTGACTTTGTAAATCCATCCAACTAATAAGCCAACGAACTGCCAGACCGTGTAAGTGTGTGTATTTTTATGCTTGAGAAAATATTTCCAGGATGCGACTGTTTTGTATGGATATATCGGCTGTAGCCGTCTTTAAATTTATAAGATTTTTCTGCCAGAACCTTTTGAAATATACTTCATGTCCCCTTATTGCTTCCTCTAACATACAAGGGTTTCAGTTCAAGGATAACCTTTATACTACTTTTTTTAAAATTTCTTGCTATATTTTTCATATCATCATTTATTTTTTTTAGAGTGGAGACAAAACAAATCTTTGAATTTTTACCGATTAAACCTTGAACATGCCCTAAACCTATCATAATATCTTGCTAATATATCACAATATTGCCTATACCATTTTGCAATGTCATTCTATATGTTTTTTATCAGCAATACATTGTGCTGCTTTGGCTACAACTTCAGTATGATAGCCTTTCATAAGAAATAGGTTTACGATGAGTAGCTATTTTATCTCTAAAATAGCTACTCATCGTAAACCTATTTTTCCATGTCTATTCCCTTCTTAGCAGAAGTTATTCAGATATTTTTTCCTTTTTTTTGCTAGTCAAATAAATCAATACTGATCCCATTTCTTATCAACTCAACGGAACCATCTCCTCAATTTATATAGTGTAAATTGCTGATAATTCTATACCCAACTTCATTTTTTCATTTGTTAGTGGACTTATTTTTATTTTACTCCCAGAATCTAATACAATACTTATCCCATCTTTCTCCGAAGTAAAGTTATCTATCTTCGCACTTTTAAAGTGCAAATTGAGATCTTGCAGAATATTAAATGTGCAGTTAGGATAATTTTTTATTTTTTCTATTTGGAAGGGAGGAGGATCTTTAAATAAGCTTTCTGAATCCATAGCAATTTCCAATTTAGATTTATCGATTACTTCTTTAAGTTTAATTTCATTTTCTTCTTGCCATTTGTTCTGTTTGCTCACTTTACTTATATTTCCTGTTGTTGGGATATTATATTTTTTATATATTTTACTATATAAATATTTACTATTCGTTTTCCAATATTTAATTAAGCTTAAAGTCGAGAATTGAGCTTTTGCTTTAATAATATAATCTTGAGCTTCATCCAATGACATTGCTTCAATTTCTTGAATTGACTTAACTTCACTAATATCTTTAAACATTGAGCAGACCTCATTCCTTTTCTGATATTATATAAAATGGTATCTTTAGGTATTATAACATCAATTTATTAAAATCATATTTGAAAAATTTCAATTTTAATACCATTATCACCTTTCCCATAAATATACAAATTCCCTGCGAAATTTTAGTTAATTTTATAAAACAACATCCCTGTATTTGAATATTACGATTGGATTGAGCCGCACGTGTACTTTGCGAGGCCCCCCTGTCCATCTGCTATGATGGAAATTTTGGTACTAAATCCGCCACGTGATCATCCCAGCGCCTGGATATTTTGCCCCCTTTTACGCCCTCAGCATGCGAATGGGCGCAGGTGACCGAACTATTGATGCTCATAATAGAGTCAGATCGTAGAGTTGGGAAAAGATTTTTGGAAAAGAGGTTTTCACATTATTACGCCGAACATTTGCATAATAATGTATTTTTATGTATAAACTTCTAAAAACATTAGTGGATCAATCATTGTCGTTTTTAATTGATATTAAGAATTATATGGGAGTTGAGCAAATGAAATATAGAAGGTTAGCTGTTTTGTTGGCAGGTGGTTTATTGCTGTTTACTTCTTGTACTGCCACTGCAAACTCGCGGCTTATAAAACCTTATGAAAATCCTCAAGGTACATATGAGGATAAAGATATTACCATACAAATGGATGTTGATTCTAATTTTCATATCCGACTTTCTTTAACTAATAAAACAAATAGTAATATGAGTATCTGTTTAGATCGTGCCTCTGTTTCTTATGTTGCTCTATCGCCTGATACTTTTTCGAATATCTATGAAATTGACAAGAAAAAGTATACTTCTATTCCTCCTAATGGGCATGTTGAGCTTTCTTTAGCAACAAGTAAATATGAAGGATTAGAATTGCCTATGGGGCCAGGATTCAGCGTGCAATTATCCCTTCCGATTAAAATTCTCGGTAACATAAAGGACTTTAATTTTTTAGTTGAACAAGTAAAAGGGCCCGCAGAAAGTACAAGTCAAAAAGAACAAGCATTACATAATGAAAGTCTTATAAAATCCAATGATTTAGTTAAGATAGACTCATCAAAAGCAATTAGTATAGATAGTAATACTAAAGCTTTAGATCCTGGAATAAAGAATACTTTTTCACCTGCAAATATTAAGGAGGACCTTCCAGTAATGGAAGTCAAAAACCAACCAAATACCCAAACAGTTGAGGTTGCTTTCAAGAAATATCACCTTCACTATCAAGAAGATGCTCCCGATTATGAAACTGGCTGGATGACTGGTATGCACTTATCTTATAAAAATCAAAATGAAACGACTAAACAATATTGGAAAATTTCTTACGACACAACAAATCATAATGACCAATATATTGGTGGACTTCAAGATCAAGCTGGAAACTATCTTGGAGATTTCCGAACAATAACTAAAAACAACATAATCAATAGAGAAGTTGTTTTTGCCAACCCTATTACTGATGCTAAAAGTGCATATGCTTATATTGGGATTGGTTCTCATAATTGGGATCGTGATATTTTAGGTTCAGGAGGAGTAGCTGGACTTTCAGAAAAATATTCATGGAAATATATCCCTGTCGGTTATCGTAATGAGTATAAAATTAATGATAAGTGGGATGGAGCCGTTGATATGGCACTGAGATTTATGTTTGATGGAAAAATGAAAGTTCCAAATCCGTCTACCATAGATCCGTTTCAAGTTAATTTAGGTAGTAAAGTAGGATTTAAATTGGAACTACCGTACACCTACCATATGAATTCCAATTGGGCGATGGTTATAAAACCATGGTATGAATATTGGGCAATCGGTCAAAGTAATTATGTGCCGCAAACGATTAATGGGGTTGTCCAAGGTAATTATGTTGTCTATGAGCCTGGTAGTAAAAATAATCAATTTGGTATTGATGCTGGTGTTAGCTGTAAATTTTAAACGTGCTCAAACTGGATTTTAAAATACTCTTTTAACGATAAACGAGCATTATGGCAAAAAAAATAGAGTTCGCTGAAAAATCCGTTTCTATAGCTTAGAAGCGGATTTTTTGATTAAGAAAATGCGTGATTGAATAACATGTTTCACTACAATGTCTTTTATAATCGGGTCACTAGTGATCAAATCTCCTCAATAGTTGCTATCGTAATTACTTTAGTGGCTCTATGGCGAGTTTGAATAATCAATTCTGCATTTGGTGTATCTGTAGAGCTAATTTTAGTTAACGCTTCTTCAACGGAACGTCCTGTGAGTACATGCCGACTTATAAGGCGCTCTTTTGTAGTAGTGAGCGGAGTCTCAATAAACCAGCTTTCACTAAACAAATCCGCAAGTTCATTCCAAGGACAAGTATCTAATAGTAAGTAATTACCTTCAACAATTATAATTTTATGTTTATTCTCAATTACTATTGAGCGTTCAACTGGATTGTGAAGGTCTCTATCGTAAGCTGGACAATATAGTTTTTCTATTTTTTCGGACGCTATTTCCTTTATCAACATTACGAATTTCTGAGCATCAAAGGTTTGAGGAATTCCTTTTAGTGGTAGTAAACCTTTTTCTATTAATATATCATTATGATAATGATAACCGTCCATTGGGATAACGATTGCGCTCTCTTCTTTTAAGACTTCATTAATATTTTTCATTAACAAATTCGCTAATGTGCTTTTCCCTGCGCCTGGAACCCCCGTAATTGCTAATAAAAATCGTTTATTGCCACTCTTTTTATAAGTCTCCATCAGCCGATTCGTTAGCATCGTCAAATCAGCATTATTAATAAATTCCACTCTTTGGGTTCCTCCTCTTTTACTCTATTAGAGGGTCATTACTTTTTAACATTCATTTGCATATGTCAGGGACGGTGGTTAAGTCTTGTTGATTAAGGCACATCCACCGTCCCCGGGTCTTCTTCCCTATCCTTGTTCTTATTTATTACAGCTTTGTTCTCACCAAGATTTCGAACTTTTAAATTCTCCATATTTTATAGATTTGCAAAATTGAACTTTCTTATTTTTTCTTGGAAATACATAAATCAATATCATGAGTATTAAACTAAAAAACAATATAGTTATCGACATTATAAGTTCTTCCAACATGATCACCTCCGTTTCAAATTCCTCCAAGCTAGATTTCGTCCATAATGTTCACTCCACCTCAGTTATCTACAAAAAACATAGCACTCCTCTATACAGACAAGTGCTAATAAATTACATTTCATAATAAAATTGGCAACCTGGCAGTCATAGACAATCCGTCCGTAGACCCATGGCTTTGCGTCCCTATCTTTCGACAAGTTTGCTAATATTTAATTTTCATCGGATATCCTTTAATGTATTATTTTGGATTATTACATATATTATTGTACTACTATTCAAATATTTGTCAATATTTTTTTAGGACCGATGTCCCTAGTCGCAGGACGAGCGGACTCTGGGGGGCTCGGGGACGGTGGTTACGTCTTGTTGATTAAGACACATCCACCGTCCCCGAGTCTTTCCCACTACGCCTATCCCCTATTTTTCTGTTTTCCTGAAGTGGCTGACCAGTATTTAAGCGGAAACATCAAGCAGCAAAGTCAAAATCCTTTGAACAATGTTTCAGCCCTAAACATATATGGACTGTAGGGAACTTTCCCTAACTTTAAAAAAAGGATTGATACACGACAATGATGACAACGCCTAGGAACATCGATATTTCGGAAAACCAAACCTGCTGTGACTTCCGCTTTATCCGCGTGCCACTGTGTAGGCAGGAAACCGAATACACCTGCGGCATAGCATGTGTGCAGTCGATACTGGGTTGCTACGGCTTGGATTATCGGCAGGACGAGTTGGCCCAAACACTGCAATCGAAGCCAATACTGGGGACGGATCACCAGAATATCATCCGCTTTATGCAGTTGATTGGTTTCCAAGCCTCTTTTGTTACGAAGATGAACATTGACTGTCTTAAATCTTTTATTAACGAAGGGGTAACCCCTATGCTCATGATTCAGGCATGGGCGAACAACGGTGTTGACTACGATTCGGACTGGAAGGACTCCCACTATGTGATCGCCTGCGGATATGAAGGGAACCGAATATTTTTTATGGACCCTTACATTCTCGGGCACTACACGTATATACCAGCTCACGAGTTGCTAAAGCGCTGGCACGTCCCAGACGTGTCCACTGGTTTCTGCTACGGCGACGGGCTGATTATTAAAAAAGAGCACTGCTCGTTTAAATACGACCCCAACGACGTGAAATATCTCGGATAATTGCCGTAGCGGGCATATGCCGCAGCATCACACCAGGGGAAGCAATCAGACGATTCGTTGCTTCCTTTCTTTTATACTAGCCTATACATAGTTGGTTATAGCTTTAGAGATGAACATATTAATGACCTCATTCAACGTTGGATTGAAAATATCCAAGATTATTCCAAAGGATTGCAAATTGTTGACTTTAAACTCGACAAAGAGTCCCAGCAACAATTCATTCGTTTTGTAAAAAAAGCATTACACAAAAGAGCTATTGATGAATCATGTTTTGAGTTTGGAGGCGCAAATAACATGCGTAGAGTCGAAGGCACCATCCCCCAAAAAAAAAAAACAACTTATTCATGATCTATGTAATCTAAACTAATTTTGTCGAGAAAAAAGCCTGAGCCCTTGCATCTTGGCAAAGGTTCAGGCTATTGTTCGCCGTTAAAGGTGATACGGTTCTGCGTATCGGATCAAATGGCGAATTTTATTTTAAATCAGATACGTGATAATAAACGAGCTGGTCTGGCCTCATTAATTCATTTCAACTCAATAGAACCGTCCCTTCGATTGCCCCTTGGTACGGGGTTGCATGTTTTTGGGGTAGCGGTCTGTCAGTTTGTCGCATATTCGTAATTGGCGGCGCAAGAGAGTGTGAGCGGTCAAACATGAATTGTTATTCGCACATCACAACTATCCTCATTTTCCCCTGGCAGGGGGATGCTTTGTGGAAAGCGAAAAATATTTTCCGGATCGTATTTACTCTTCACCTGCTTGAGTCGAGCTAAATTGGTCCCGTAGTACGCTTCCTGCCAATTCTTGATACATATATCAGGGAAGTTCACATAATCTCCAACGACATCGTCCAACATTCCTCGCCTAAAATTTTCCGCCCAGCAGATATTTTCATCTGCCTGCGAGTCGTTGTCCCATAATGCTAAATACTGCAGAGCGAAAAGAGCCTGACGATGGAAATACGCAGTGGCGTCTGGAGGAACTTCCTTCACTACGCCAGCTAACGCCTGAAATTCAAGATAGTTTCTCCTACTGGGTGATACTTGCAAAAATTTCATGATGGTGCATAGCGCCTCTGACGGTAGTTTACTGTAAACATAAGCCCCTGTATTCTTGAATTCATTCCACTCTTGCCGTTTTATGGGCTTGCCGTCAGGGGTCAGAAGACCAGCGTTTATCAGTGCCGCTTGGATAAATGGCACCGTTACAACATCAACCTTGATCGGCTGCATTGCCGTGAGTAATGGTTGCATCAAGTGTCGCAGTTCTTTTTCCGATCCAACAAATTGACCATCAGCAATAACTTGGTTAGCCTCCCGATTATATACCTTTAGTGTGCTGGTTAGTCTGTTATCAACGAATGGCGCCCAGTTTTGCCAGGCTTCCATTACATTAACGGCGGCATCCCAGTCCCAGATAATCCTAAAGAATCCCACCTCGGAAATCGGGTGAACCTTGAAAGTGTATGATGTCAGCACGCCAAAATTGCCGCCACCTCCGCCGCGACAAGCCCACAACAGATCAGAGTTGATCTCCTCATTGGCATGAATAATCTCACCATCCGCATTTACCATGGTAACTGCCAACAGGTTATCACAGGTCATGCCCATCAATCGTGTAAGCATACCAAAACCACCACCTAGTGTTATGCCACCGACACCTACACTCGGACAATCTCCACAGGGAATGGTCACACCATCCTGCCAAAGAGCTTCATAAAGTGGCAATAAGCGTATACCAGTGCCGACTACTGCCTCCCCTTTAGCTAGATTGACACATACTGAGTTTAATCTGCTTACATCTATAATGATGCCTCCATTTACCAAAGAAAATGCCTCATAATTGTGTCTTCCACTACGCACTCGAAACAGAACCTCATGTCTACGCGCCCATTTGATAGCATTAATCACATCCTGAATTTGTTGACAAAAAACAATCGCTAAGGGAAATTTAGAAAATCGTTTATTATAGTTAGTGCGTGCCGCATTGTAGTCCTGGTTTCCCGGAAGCACCACTTGACCGGTTAGTTCATTATTCATTTATATCCATAACACCTCACTTAATCACTTGCCTGTTTACAAGTAATTTATAGTTCAGTCTATGTGCCAGCACCTACTAATGTGAATTTGTTATGTATATCATTCATCCCCCTTGACTGCGCATATACATTTCCCACTTCACCATTTTTCAGGAAATTTCAACTGTTTTTCATCCACCTCGAATCGTTTAAGGATTCATTCTGTCTTGCAAACTCATCCAGTGAACATATGCCTTATATGTAGTTCCACGGTAATTCAAAAGGCGCTAACTACCTATTAACTTAGGTAATTAGCGCCTTTGCATGTTCTTTAAAATTGATCCTTTAACTAATCACAAATGCCCCTTTGCATCTTTTTAACAATCTTCATGACGGCTGCCAGGACGTAAAGTGATACAGTTATTAGCTGACAAATACATTTATGACGCAACAGGTGCATTTTTTAGTGCAAGGATAGGACGTAACTTTAAGCGGCCTCATCATTTCATTGTCTTCATGATCTATAATATGACAATGCCATACATATCCAGGACCAAAGGTAGGATCAAATGGAAATAAATTTACTCCAGGTTCAGTTTTTTTAGGATTTGCATCCTGTGGTGCAAAGCGAAGTTTAAGTCTAGTAACCTGACCAGGGGGTACTAGGACAGTATCTTTCCATCCACGTTCATTTAAAGCTGGATCAATGGGATTACCTGTTAGGAAAGGATCTACAGCTAATGGTACGGTTGGATGCTGAAGAGGAGGCTCACCGTTAAGTTTAATCCATTCTGTACTGTAGGTTACACTATCAAAATTCTGACGATTTGCAATTTGAAACTGTATTAAGTGTACGTGGATGGGATGTGCGCCATTTGTTAAGTTGACAATTTCCCATTCTACCGTTGACCCAACGATAGGCAATTCTGAAATCAGGGCCTCCCACATCTGCCCATCTAATAGTAACTCAGTAGGCATGGTAGTCGCTTGACCTACTACATTTAGGGTTAAGATTTTTTTTGGCACATTTGGAGTTAGTACAGGTATTTTATTCAATTCTGCCGGAAGCTTAGTTGGTGATACTATAGGTGTATCAAGGATGGTAAACTGCATAATCTGGCCAACAGTATCCGGATCTGGTGGATTGCCATTTGGATAAGGAGCTTTCGCATCATTAGTGAGAATAATAGTTGTTCCTGGGCTTAACAGGGAAAAATCAATCAAGATGTCAGCACGTTCTGCCGGTGAAATGAGTAATTCTGCTAACGTCACTGGGAACGCCAGAAAACCTCCGTCAGAACCAATTTGAATAAAGTCCTGACCATTTGAGAGTTTCAGATTATAGGTTCGAGTATTTGATCCGTTAAGAACTCTAAAGCGGTACTGTCTACGCTCCACATCCAAATTAGGCCATACCCTGCCATTGACCATAATCGTATTACCTATAAACGTGGGTCTCCAATAGGGATGAACAGCAGGATTGACACCATTGCTAGGAAACAATAATGAACCATCTTCATTGAATGAACGGTCTTGAATAACGATTGGAATTTCATATGAACCACTGGGAAGAAGTGGAGATATTTTATTATTTGGATCTTCTATTAAATAGAATCCAGCAAGACCAGCATATACATTAAGACGTGTAGTTCCAAGTGCATGATCATGATACCAAAGGGTGGTTGGCTCCTGTTTATTGAGGTAGGTATAACAAGATGTTATAAATTCAGGTCCTTTCTTTCCCTCTCCAGCTGTAAACCAGCTATCTGGATTACCATCGGAATCAGATCTAACCTCTCCACCATGCAAGTGTGTAACAAGTGGAACTGGACTTTGTGCTAAAAGATAGCCTGGTGGAAAAGGTAGAAATGGTGGTGTTGGCATTAGCATATTATTAGGATTTGCCCAATGCAAGGTGGGATCTACTGCAAACGGATTTGGTTCAGTAATCTTATTTACCCACTGTACATTGCTTGGGATTCCTCGAACAGCCTTAAAGGTTGGACCTGGCGAACTACGAAAACAAGAAGTTTCACCTGTACTTGGATCTTCAACATTACCTTCATATCCCCAGACAGATGTCTCAGGAAACGTCGGAGGAAGAATCTGCTGCATAAATTGAGTCATACTGATTGTATAATTATGACTTATATCCTCGCCTCTAACTGGATCTTTTGCAATGATAGGCTTAAATACAGGTGGAATAAACAATTGATTTACATATTTAGGGATGGATTTGGGATCCAAAGGCTTTGTCATCTCTATAGTCTCCTTTATTATAAAATCATATGAAGTCACCGAGCCGATAGGTTGTAAGAAGCCCTGTCCCTCGACAATACTATAACAAATCGCCAATCCTCGTCGGTACTATTAAATCGAATAATTCCGCTAATAAAATTCTTTTTCTATATACTATGTAATGTATATCTAACGGGATACAAGGGAAAGTGTGAGTCTTCTTAGGTAAACGGATTTTAATTTAACATCTTAATAGTTTTCCGTTCGCTTTCCTCACCCCTATGATAGTGCACTATATTTTTATGGGGATGCATAAAGTAAATTGTAAGCGCCCATGCTGGGCGCACAAAAAATTGACAGGATTTTTTAATCTCATCTTCACTGATTTGTGGAACTGATTTCAGAGCATCTTTGATGATATTTCGAAGCTGTGTTGTTGTCGATATATCAATTCCTTTTTTTATCGAAACTGTAATGACCATACAGATTTATAGAGGAGCAATTAATTTTCGAGGCCACTGAAAAAGTCTGTCTTCAAAAAATATAATTAAAAGTAAAGACCGTTGAAGCGCATAAATGCGTTTTAACGGTCTTTTTTCATGCAGTTATACATTTTAGCACCCCTGAAATGTGCCTATATTTTTAAACAAGGTACTTTTTCAGTGGCCTCTTAATTTTCTTGTTTCTTTTTGATTTGCTTTTATTCTAAGCTTTTCTTTATTTTTTATATCTTTGCAATAAAAAAGTCCTGAACCTCGCTGGTTCAGGACTTTTTTCGCAGTTAGAGATCATACGGTTCCCCCCGATTAATCTTAAACCCTCAATAAACCTGTTCCAGCAACAAGAGCCGTATCATCTGATGAGTAAACGTCATCTTCGAAAACGACAACCTCTCATCCGCAGCTTTGACCAGCTCTGGGGAGAGACCAAGGGCGCCGCCGATGGTAAAGGTGATGTCGCTTTTTCCGCATAGACCTAGGCTACTGATTTTTTCGGCAAGTTGTTCTGATAAAGCTTGTTTGCCAACAACATCAAGGGCAATCAGGTAAGTACTGCCCTTGATGTGCTTCATCATCCGTTCGCCTTCGCGCAGCAGTACTTTATTTTTGTCTGCATCCGAAGGATTATCTGGCATACGTTCTTCGGGTCGGACTCGGGGACGGTGGAACTGCCTTTAACAATTTTCAGGATTATTCTTCAAGACAACACCACCGTCCCCAAGTCTTCCCCACACTCAACATTCTCGAAATTTTGCGACTATATTCATGAACCACTATGTGGTTCACGAATCCTTGCGTACAGTATTTAAGGCAATGAGAATAGCAATATCAATAGCCAATGGGCAAAAAGCATGACCAACTATCAGCATTTTTTACTTTAATGAAAAGCGGTTATCCTATAGCCTATTTAATAACGACTTATCAACAAACCGAATTGCTGCTGCCGCTAATACTGAGGTCGGGTCAATTGCCGGTCGGTCAATATGAAACAATTCAAATGCAACCGGAAGCTCTGTGCAGCCTAGTACCAATATTTCTGCCCCTTTTTCAAAAAGCTCGTCGATTGTTCTATAAAACTCATTAAGATTGATATTCCTATTTGACGCCTTTATCCCATTATAAATAACATCCATTACACTCATCTGTTTCATTGGCGAAGGAATAACCAAATCTATTCCCGCGTCCGCTAAGGCCGTATGATATACTCTTGACTCAATGGTTCCATCAGTTGCCAGCAACCCAATTCTTCTTATTTTTCTTTTTTTGATTTCTAGAACCGTTTCTTTCAGCATATTTAAAAGCGGAATATCGAAAAAAGGCGTAATCTTATCATAAAAATAATGTGCCGTGTTGCATGGCATAACTAATACATCTGCCCCCATAGACTGCAGTCTAACGCCGCTTCTCACCATCTCAGGAATGGGGTTCTCCCCCCCTCCTAATATGGCTTTCGTCCTATCCGGAATATTGGTATTACAATCTATACAAATATGGATATGTTCTTGGTCTGACTTGGCATCCGTCATATCTATAATCTTTTTAAACAAATCGCATGTAGCTAACGATCCCATGCCACCAATAATCCCAATTGACTTTTGCATTTTACCTTCCCCCTGTTATAACAACGACTTATTCTTTATTTGATTTCATTATAAATCTCAAGTACAATAGAATCAAATACATATATCAATATAAACAATATAATCATTTGGTTATACTATGGAGGGATCATGTTTAAAGGAAAAGAGTCTATTTATGAAGTATACAAAGAAAAAAGCTTTTCAAAAGCAGCACAAAATCTCTATATCAGCCAACCAGCTTTAAGCGCGGCAATCAAAAAAATTGAAACACGCCTTGGCTGCTGTATATTTGACCGAAGCAGTAATCCTGTTCAATTGACAGAATCTGGCACAGAATATATAAAATCTATAGAAAAAATTATGGATATTGAAAATCGATTTGAAAACTATCTCAGCAATTTAAACCAACTGAAAACAGGACGCCTTTCCATTGGCGCAAGCAATGTTTTTGCTTCATTTATTCTTCCGGCAATAATCACAAAATTCACCAATAAATATCCTTCCATTAAAGTAAATCTAGTTGAAGCCAATAGTGCCCATTTAGAAGATCAGCTCTTTTCAGGCGCACTTGATTTTGTAATTGATAATTATCCCCTGAATGAAATAATCTATGAAAAACACTTATTCTGCCGCGAATGTCTTATTCTTACGGTTCCTCAAAATTTTTCTTCAAACAGCCTTGCCCAAGAATATCAGTTAACAATAGACGATATTCGCCAAAGAACACACTTAAAACCAGCGACAAAACCCGTGCCTTTGCCGTTATTTGCCCATGATCCATTCATTTTTTTAAGGGCCGGAAACGATACGCGAATGCGTGCAGATAAAATTTTTCAAGAAAACGGCATAATACCTAAAATCATTTTAGAATTAGATCAGTTAGCTACAGCTTATAATGTTGCCTGTTACGGCATGGGAATTACCATCATTAGCGATACCTTAGCCCAAAAAGCAAGCTATGATTCAAATATGCTATATTATAAAATAAATAGTATTCATACATTCCGCGACGTATTTTTCTACAATAAAAAAAATAAATATATCACCAAAGCCATGGAAGAATTTATAAAAATAGCACAAGAAACCGATAGCAAACAATAACTAAAACGATAGTTTTCTAATCCCTTTTATTTTCTCTGGAAACGAAGCGCTCCAAAACCCTGCCCATTTGTCTAAAGGAAACGCCATCAACCCTTATATTTTATGGGTTGATAGCGTTTTTGCCGTTAGAGATGATACGGTTCTGCGTATCACCTCTAACGGTGCAGGATTTGAGTGGGACAATTTCACGCCCACCCACTTTTGATAATCATGGGCAACGCCCTCCTTCTATTTGCTTAACCTACTTTCTCATCTCGGCGAAAGAAGATCTTTTTCTCTGTAAAAAACGTTGGAAACACCTATTAAAGATCTTTCATACTGCTTGACGAATGAAGTAAAATTATCTACAATTATAATCATTTGAAAAACTGCTTTTTTGCAAATAAACAAAACCAAAATGATATGAGGAGCAAACATATGACAACATTAAATGCAATCATTATGGAAGTAGGTAAAGATCCTGCTGTCTACAAACTATCAACGGCGATTGATAAACAACTTGAAGAAATGGCCGTTGTATTAGGTGGAAATTTCATTAGTTCTCGCTTGTTCAAAGTCGGTGAAGGTCTATCCTTACATATTTTTATCAACGACATGGCAATTCCTCTACAACTGACTGCAAATCGTCGTTTCCCTGAACCTGATCAAGATGAAATTGTTTTTGGTAATGCTCTTTTTATCATCATTGATGATGTCAACGGTGATAAAGAAGGTGCATTAGATATTCCTGATCAAATCTGTGAGGTTTTCATTAGCAAACTCAAGGAGAACTTTGTGCCTTGTCGTGGTGACGAGAAACCAAATCCGGAAGCAGAAATTTTTGTCGAAAACCTAGGCACAAACGAAGAACGACGGTTTAAGTGGGAAGAAGTACAAGCACCTGGTAAAGAAAAAGAGTTGAAATTTATTGGGCAAGGTTATGTTCGCATTGTTGACGATGGTATCTGTGATATTCTAGAAATTCGCGGACGCTACTTCAAACAAAGATATCTCAAACAAAGCAATCAAAATTTACAATAGAATGTTTGAATAAAACCCATCAGCGAAAACTGATGGGTTTTAAACTGCACAAAACAAGGGAGGGGCAATTATAGGATGCACACCATGGAGCACCATGACAGCAGTACCCCTACTTCTTATTACGCAACTGAACTGGCGTCATGCCAAATTTTTTCTTAAATAAACGATTGAAATGTTCCACGTTTTGATAACCTATGCTATCAGCAATCTTTTCAACTGTCATACTTCCATTTTTCAAAAGGGTACAGGCTTTTTTCATCCGGGTCGTTCCAACAATTTCACCAAATGTATCCCCTGATTTTTCTTTGATATATTTAGACAAATAAGGGACTGACAGATGCATCTGTTTTGAAAGTTCCTCTAACGTGACAGTTAAGTAATGGGTCTGAATGTAATTTATGATTTTATTCATTCGTTCATCCCGACATTTATCTTCAGCCTCTATGTCGTCTAATTGATTGACCGCTACTACCAGAGCATTAATCGAAGATTGAATAATATCATCATCAATTCCAACACCCCAGTATAATTTATTGCGGCAGCTAATGCCAACATAGGAAATTGCTTTAGAGGAGGAACCTCTGGAAAGTGCATGTTCTTCATAAACTGCTAATTCATAATGAATGCCAAAATATTGTTTAATCGCATTGCTGACAGCATCCAAGCGTCCATTGCCATTTGCGATAATCGTTCTAATCTGTCCGTCATGATTGATGATCACTTGTGCCTTAATGCCATCAATTTGCTTGAAATGGAATTCCTCGATATGGAACTCCTGAGTCTTCGTTACATATTTATCTTCAAATATTTGATATACCCACTCTGGTGATAATTCTTTGTGCTCACTATCAGAAATACCTTTGACAGTGTAACCCACTTCTTCTTTCATCCTAGTGGGAATGGCCATTCCATAATTTTCTTTCAAAATGTAACCAATACCGCCTTTCCCTGATTGACTATTAATTCTGATAACATCTGATTCATATTGCCGCCCAACATCCTTAGGATCAATGGGAAGGTATGGAACTGACCATATATTTGTTTTCTTTTCTTCCCTGTAAGTCATTCCCTTGGCAATTGCATCTTGATGGGATCCAGAGAAGGCCGTAAATACCAATTCTCCGGCATATGGCTGACGCGCATGCACTTGCATTCTGGTTAATCTTTCATATTTCTGGGCTATTTCAGGCATATTGCTAAAGTCAAGTTTAGGATCAACACCATGTGAAAACAGGTTCATTGCTAATGTGATAATATCAACATTTCCTGTTCGTTCTCCGTTTCCAAATAACGTTCCTTCAATTCGATCAGCACCTGCCAGCATTCCCAATTCAGCATCACAAACACCACAACCTCGATCATTGTGAGGATGCAAACACAAAATCACTGAATCCCTGTATTTCAGATTCTTATGCATGAACTCCACTTGACTTGCAAATACATGAGGCATGGCATTTTCTACCGTTGTTGGCAAATTAATAATGGCCTTCTTATCAGGAGTGGGTCTCCATACATCCAATACTGCATTACATATTTCCAACGCATAATCGACTTCAGTTCCTGGAAAACTCTCCGGACTGTACTGGAATGAGAAATTACCAGTTGTCTCTTCTGCTAATTTTTTTAATAACTCTGCTCCAGCAATAGCAATCTGCTTGATTTCTTCCTTGCTCTTTCTAAATACCTGCTCCCTCTGGGCAACCGATGTAGAATTATACAAATGAATAACAGCATGAGGAGCACCCTGAACAGCTTCAAAGGTTTTTTTTATAATATGTTCCCGCGCCTGCGTGAGTACCTGAATGGTTACATCTTCTGGTATCATGTTTTTCTCGATTAATGCCCGTAAGAAGTTATATTCCGTATCTGATGCCGCTGGGAAACCCACTTCAATTTCCTTAAAACCAATGTCCACCAGCATCTGAAAATACTCTATTTTTTCCTCTAAGCTCATTGGTTCGATAAGAGCTTGATTTCCGTCTCTTAAATCAACGCTGCACCAGATAGGCGGTTGATCGATATGATCTTTCTTAACCCAATCGTAGGATACTTGGGGTGGCATAAAATATGCTCTTTCATATTTTTTAAAATTTTTCATAAGACTCTCCCTTTCTTCGCCATATATGGTATAAAGAAAACTTGGCTTCGGCCAAGCCTCAGCGCAGGCTGAAGCTTTAGTTGCCCTTACTTGTAATCGAGAAAGTGTTATACTTTCTGATTACGTAAAAAAATCTTTCGTCTCTATAATTCACAATAAGGAATTATAGAGACGAAAGACAAAGTTCTCGCGGTACCACTCTATTTCATGATCAACACACACTCGTCGGCACTACAAATGCCTATCCTGATAACGGAGGAGTTCCGTCATAGCCTACTGTATTTCAGCCAGAAGCTCCAAGGCGCACCACATCTCTCATACTGTTTCACATCATCCAACAGCTTTCTGAAATCAATTTGTGAATACTACTCCTATTCATTGCTTTTCATATTAAATACTTTATTAAATTATTTAATAATTACATTCACTTCAACAATTAGATTCATCTTTTCACGATAAATCTAATCCTTGATTGAATCATAACATATCTCTTCCACATTGCGTAGTGATAAAATTAATCATTTTCATTGATCTCTTTTAATATTTTTTTATTATTACGTCATATATTGCTTTCAGATCACTCAAATCTACATTGATTGCGGAACCTGTGCATCAGCTTTATAAGCGAATCACGGAGACGACAGGGTCACAGAAAAATCCAATTCAGGTAGAGAAATATGGGGCCTGTCCCCCTATTTCTTGCTTCTGAAAAACTCTAGAGGACGGTTCTAAAGAGTCGCTTCATAATACATATTAATATATATATTTACTATATATTTACTATATAATACAAAAGCTCCTGCTAAAATTTCACTAAAATTTCACAGGAGCTTCTTTAGCCATTATAGATGATATGGTTTCCGTATCGGGTACAACGGCGAAATTTGATTATACTACCTAAACATAGGCTATCATAGGATTTTGCCCCCTTGATTCTAATGTACTCTACGGTTCGTTTATTGATAGTTTCTCAAATATACTCTAAACTTAATTTCGGAGGCGATATTAGTGAATTGTGATAAAATTGGCAAGTTAATATATAAGCTGCGAAGAGAAAAAGATATGACGCAAAAACAATTAGCTGATTTAATGAATATCAGTGACAAAACAATAAGTAAATGGGAGCGTGGCCTTGGATGTCCAGATGTATCATTGCTCCCAGAAGTATCACAGATACTTGGAGTCAATATTGAAGAAATCCTATCAGGTAAAATTGAGTTAAATGAAACTATTGGAGGAAATATGAAAAAGCTTAAATTTTATGTCTGCCCGCAGTGTAACAATCTCATGACAGCAACAGGCGATGCCAATGTTTCATGTTGCGGAAAGAGATTGGAAGCATTAGTTGCAGCAAAAGCAAACGAGAACCATTTACTAAATATAGAACCTGTAGAAGATGAATTGTATGTTTCATCATTCCACGAAATGAAAAAAGAGCATTATGTATCTTTTGTTGCTTATGTCACGGGAGATAGAGTTTTTATTGTAAAGCAATATCCTGAATGGAATATGCAATTTCGCTTTCATAAGTTAGGGCACGGCAAACTATATTTTCATTGTACAAATCACGGGCTATTTTATCAATTAATTTGAGTGACGTAGGAAAATGTATATGCCCCTAGAAGGTGAGACTTGGGCAACGGTGGCTACGTCTTGTTGATTAAGGCACATCTAAGACACATCCACCGTCCCCTTGTCTATTTTTTTTCTAAAAGAGCTGTTGCATTTCATTTTACAATGAACCCAAATTTTCTATTTTATTAACTGTTTTCTAACCTCAAAAGCATTGATAAAAACCGTCTTTTGCCTTACCTTTATTAAAAGCACGAAAATACTGCTTATAGTTTACATCTTCTTAATACGGGCAGTATTTCAAATCCTTAATGTTGTCATTGCACTTCGTCAACTGAAATCCCACATTCTACATAGCAAATTTTTTCCGAATTACATAATCCACTTATTTCTTTTTCACTTTTAATATCATAATTAGCCAAGAAGTACTCCCAGTCCGGTCCACCACAGGTACCACATATTACTTTTGTAAGATCCGAATTTTCTTTTATTATTGTGATAAGACAATCTGAAATCACGCTAATACCCAAGTTTAATTTAAATTGTTCATCAAAAAATCCTCCGTCCGTTTCTAAAACATTAATCATTTTATCCAATACTACTCTGGAGACTTTAAGAACATATTTTTTTCCTATTATTGTTACGGTACGCTCAATCATGTTGATTTCTCATCTCCCCTACAAAATAGTGTCTTTTACGTTGCATTTCTTAATTTAGAATTAAAAATAAATTACTCAATGACTTTTTAGCGAACGAGTAGAAGTTGAACGGGCATCTAGCCTAACAAAACGAAAATTTGGTATGGTCTTGATTCGAATTTATCTGAAAGAGATATCAAAAACAGTTATTGCCTATCCATTTTAGCATTGGATCTACATAAGATTTTCTGCGCCCTTTTTTTGTACTTTTCTATATGAATGGTTAGTACTGTTTTTTACGAATGATCCCGAAAATATGGTGTTCCTTCAGTAGACATTATGTATGAAAAATAACTTTTTTCAATTTGATCTTTAAGTGTTGAAATTTTATTTTTGCCTAACGCGTGAAGTAAAAAGTCCCATGCCGATCCCTGTGGATACTCATACATTTTTTGCAAGACATTTTTAGCCGTTACAAATGATACGGTTCTCCCCGATTAATCTTAAACCCCCGATACACTTGTTCCACTAACAAGAGCCGTATCATCTGATGAGTAAACGTCATCTTGGAAAATGACAGCCGCTCATCCGCAGCTTTGATCAGTTCTGGGGAGAGACCAAAGGCGCCGCCGATGGTGAAGGTGATGTCGCTTTTTCCGCATAGACCTAGGCTACTGATTTTTTCGGCAAGTTGTTCTGATGAGGCTTGTTTGCCAACAACATCAAGGACAATCAGGTACGTACTGCCCTTGATGTGCTTCATCATCCGTTCTCCTTCGCGCAGCAGCACTTTATTTTTGTCCGCATCTGAAGGATTATCTGGCATACGTTCTTCGTCGACTTCAATGATGGATAAACGGCAGTAAGGGGTCAGTCGTTTGACAAATTCCGCAATGCCCATCGTCAGATATTTTTCTTTGATTTTACCAACAGCAACAATCGTTATCTTCATCTTATTGTTGACTCGGCATTTCTTCTAAAAGTACACTGACGGTTCGCTCATTACCATCCCGAATGATAAGGACATCTACTTTGCTACCTACTGCCTGAGCATCTACTATTTCGCGCAGGTCAGCTACACTATTAATTTGCGTACCTGCCACTTTTAAAATAATATCCCCTTCCTTTAGGCCTACTTTACCTGCTGGGCCAGCTTTGACTACTTTTAATATATATATACCCTTATCAATATTAATTTCATAACCACGTTCGGCAGCCATATTTTTATCTATAATAGCGACTCCCAAGTAAGGCCTGACGATACGGCCTTTGTCAATAAGCGATTGTAGAATAGGCCTCGCAGTATTAATCGGAATGGAGAAACCAATGCCTTCCACACCAGCAATGGCTATTTTAGCACTGTTAATACCGATTACCATACCGTCAGCATTCACCAAGGCTCCACCAGAATTCCCTGGGTTGATCGCAGCATCTGTTTGAATCAGTTTGAACTTTCGCTCACCGATTTCAATGGAGCGATTGAGGGCGCTAATAACGCCTGCTGTCACACTGCCTTTAAATTCTAAACCAAGGGGATTACCAATGGCAATGGCTGGTTCACCCACTAGCAGACTATCTGAGTTGCCAAGTACTGCTGCCTGCAGACCTGTAGCATCGACTTTGATTACTGCCAAGTCAGTGACCGAATCAGCTCCTAATACTCGTCCGTTTAACACCTGCCCATCAGCTAAGGATACTAAAATTTCTTGCGCATTTTCTACCACGTGATTATTGGTAGCAATATAGCCATTACTATCAAAAATAAATCCTGACCCACTACCTTGCTCGACAAGAACCTTACGATTCAGAGAATCCCGAGTATAGGCTTTATTGGTAATACCAACTACAGTTGGCCCGACAGCTTGCGCTGCCCTGACGATTGGCGTATTACGAGCGTCAGATACTTGCGCCTGGGCAGCAGGTACCTGCATTAAATTTTGTATAGGCGTCGTATTTTGCGGCGTAGGTTTTGCTAAAAACTGTCCACTATAACTAAGTACTAAACTGCCACCGATAATTGCGCCAATAACAGCAATAATAAACAACGGCGCAAACTTTTTGTACATAAGCTCAGCCTCCTTAACAATTACTACTCACGATGCGATCAGGGTAGGTTGGATATAGCTCAATTTCTTTGCCGAGTGTATAGCCCTGCTGGGTTAAAATCGTACTGACAGTATTCATCGCCAATTCTAGATCATTATTTTTCTGACTCATATGTGCTAGAAATACTTGCATGCTAGGCTTTTTCTCTAATCGAGCCAAGGCCCATCCAGCATCAAAATTGGATAAATGACCACGATTGCTCATAATACGACGCTTTAAGTGCCAAGGGTATACTCCCTTCTCTAGCATCTCTATATCATGATTAGATTCTAATACCAATACATCACTAAGCGCAATCGCTTTTTTCACAATTTCTGTGACAAAACCTAAATCAGTAACTACACTGCACTTCATGTTCCCATTATAAAAACTGAACCCTACTGGATCTGCAGCATCATGGGAGATGCTAAACGGCTCAACTTTTACCTGGCCAATATCCATACTCTCACAAAGTACCTTACAACATTGAACTGGTAGTAATTCACGACAGTACATGGCACTCCAAGTATTCATACTGGCATATACGGGCACATTATATTTCTTCGTCATGGTCGCTAGACCACTCACATGGTCCCGATGTTCATGGGTAATAAACACCCCATCCAATTCTTCAATACTTGTCCCAAGTTCAGACAAACTATTTTTAATGCGCCTTGTGCTAATACCTGCATCCACCAATATTTTTGTATGTTTAAAATCTAAAAAAATTGCATTACCAGTGCTCCCACTTGCTAAAACATGAACTTGCATTATCTTGTCTCCTTCGGGCCATAAACCCTATTGCTCTAAAATAGGGTTACATCCTATTTTCTATCATTTAAACTATATTTTCAATATAAATATGGAAATAAAGGATTTATAAGGTAATTTGTCAAATGAAGTATCTTGAGGTGTATTTACACCATCTTCTACTTCACTCGTATACAGAGAGGTATTTATAATATGAATGATCAACATAAATCTAAAGAACAGCTTATTGAGGAGTTGTCTGAGCTGCGGCAGCAACTTAAAGAGTCTAAAGTTGGCCAAAAAGATGAGTTTAAGATGCTAGTGGAAAATTCCCCTGATGTTATTGTACGGTTTAATCAATCTATGGCCGTTCTTTTTGCCAATTCGCTGGCTATGAAGAGGGTCGGAATACCGTCGACGAACTATGTAGGAAAAACCCTGACAGAATTAAATTTAAAAAGCAATTACTTTAAACTATTAGAAAATCGTGTCAAAAAAGTTTTCATACAAAAACAGCCTTCGAAATTCCAATCTGAATTTATTAATTATAAGGGACAGCATTTTCATTATCAAGCGCGCCTGATTCCTGAATTTAATAAAGGTGGCTTTGTAGAATCGGTATTGCTTACCGCATATAATATTAGCGAACTCCAAAAAGCAATTTTGGCTTTGCGCGCTAGTGAGGGCCGGAATAATATACTCTTGGCAGCCTTTCCTGATCTATTACTTTATCTCACTAATGGAGGCGTATATTTAGATTTTCATGCAACTCGCCCCAATTTATTGTATACAGATATTGCTGATCGCTTAGAAAAACACATCTCCCAAGTACTACCAACTGATCAGGTGCAAAAGATAATGACCGCCATTAAGCTAGCTGCTACAAGTGGGGAAATGCAAGTTGTTGAATATCAATTACCTATTAACAATACCGTCTGCTTTTTTGAAGGACGAGTTATCAAATTCAATGCCGACAGCGTATTGTTCATTGTGCGCAATATTTCCGAACTCACTTGCTTAAAGCAACAACTCTCCCGCCTTGATCAGTTACACTTAGTAGGGGAAATGGCCGCCAGCATTGGACATGAGATCAGAAATCCCATGACCACCGTCCGAGGATTCTTGCAGCTGTTTGCCCGCAAGCCAGAATTAACTAACTACAACGAGCACCTTACCCTCATGATCGAAGAACTAGACCGAGCTAATTCCATTATCAGCGAATTTTTATCTCTGGCCAAAAATAAAGCTCTCAAACTAGAACAACAAAACCTCAATACCATTATTAATACAATTGCCCCTTTAATCCAGTCCAAGGCCACAATATCTAATAACTATCTCAAACTAGATTTGGCACTTATTCCTGATTTACTGCTTGATGCCCAGGAAATTCGCCAACTTATCCTTAACCTAGTCAATAACAGCCTGGAATCCATGTCGCCTGATAAATATATAACCATTAAGACTCTCATTAAAAACAATAAAGTAATAATGGCCATTCAAGATATGGGGGCGGGTATCCCATTTGAACTTATGGATAAGCTAGGAACACCCTTCTTTACAACCAAAGAGCAAGGAACGGGACTAGGGCTGGCAGTCTGCTATAGCATTGCTGCCAGGCATAAGGCCACCGTTGAAGTCGTAACCAGTCCCCATGGTACTACGTTCCTCATCATTTTTGATCAATAGCGACTAGGACTGGGTTGGTAATTCTTTTATTACCAACTTTTTTATATTCTCTGGTAGCGCCGACAACAATATCTTAATTATTTCCTGCAACCGCTCCTGGGATTTTGCCTCAAAACGCAGCGTAAATAATGGTTCGGTTACCGAAGCGCGAATCATCCCCCACCCATCGTTAAAGTCAATACGCACGCCATCAATCCGATTGGGACAGTGCGTAGCGAGTTTCTCTGCCACAACATCCAAAACAGCGTCTTTATCTGTGCCTTTATAAGGAATACGAATATCAGGGGTTAAAATATAATTAGGAATTCCATCCACGAGCTCAGCCAAAGAACCATGACGAGCAACAAATTCGCAGACTTTTAGTCCGGCAAACATACCGTCATCATAACCGAGCTCACGAAAGAAGAAATGACCGCTAATTTCCCCAGCAAATAATGCTTTTTCTCGTATAAAAGCTGCTTTACTGAAGGTATGACCAGCTCTTGCCATAACAGGCCGACCACCCGCTTTAATGATTTGCTCGGGCGCGACCATGGAACACTTGGCATCATAAATAATCGTCCCTGGTTCTTGTTCCAAATAATACCTGGCAACAACCACAATAATATCATCATTATCAACCGGACGTCCATTTTCATCAACAAAGGCGACACGGTCACCGTCGCCATCAAAAGCCACCCCTAAACTCGCACCACTTTGCCTAACTGCCTCGCCCAGGCCTTGCAAATTCTCAGGTAATGCTGGATTGGGGGAGCGATTAGGAAAATTGCCATCAGGCTGGCAATACAGCTCAACCACATCATAGCCTAGTTGTCTAAAAAGAGCTGGTGCAATCTCTGCCGTAGCGCCATTACCAGCATCTACAACCACCCGTAGCTTACTTGTTTGGGCTAATTTGGCTGTATAGGCTATATATTCATCAATGATTGGCCGTTTTTGAACGGTTCCGCTACCTGATACACTAACGCCATTTTCCACCATTTGTTTTATTTCCAGAATATCATCTTCACTGATAGGACTAGGCCCGAGTACCAACTTAAAACCATTATAAGGACCAGGATTATGGGAAGCCGTAACCATAACGCCACCAGTTCCTCCAGTGACTTTGAGAGCGTAGTAAAATACAGGGGTTGCCACTGTGCCGATATCAACGACTTCACAGCCAGATTCTACCAGAGCTTTGATCATAATATCTTTTAGTACGGGTGTTGATAAACGGATATCACCGCCTACTACCACCTTTTGTCCAGCCAGCTTTACACCAACGGCCAGCCCGATTTTATGTGCTATGTCATTTGTGAGTTCGGTGCCGGCAATGCCACGAATATCACAAGCATGAAAAATTTTCATAGTATAGAATTATCCCCTTTCATCTAACCATAACGATTATGATTATTGTAGCATCTAAGACTCTATAGTACAAATACATAGTCACGCTTTACTATTTTTAGTCATAAGCTATATAAGAAAAACGCTATCGCGGACTTCCAAAAAACTGATACTCTGCTATAGCAGAAAATGATAGGAGGCATCTTAACTTATGGCTAGCCCTGAAAAAATGGTTAGACTGCTACTCGATGAAATTCACCAAGGCACAGCCCTAATAAACACAGTTGTGCAAAATCAGGAAATCATGATTATCCAAAACAAACAAATCATTGAATTGTTAGAGCAAGTTCGTGCTTCGGCCACTGAAAGTAGCGATTAACTCTAAGCAGCTATTTAGAAATAAAAGGAACTAAGGGATATGCTCTCAGAGTATATCCCTTAGTTCTGTTTTTGATAATTATTCATATTGACCACAGCCCATTGTTGCCACGAATGCTCAAAATCAGCATAGCTAAGGCCTAATGTCTTTTGTATAGCCTTATCCATACTGCGCCCGGCTTTCAGTTCATTAATAATCTCACGTAGTTTATCTTCACCATAAACCTGGGCAATATACCGTACAGCCGCTAATGACTGCCTATAGGCTAAGGACTGATTGGGCAACCCATCAAAATCGCCCTCTAGCTGCGTCATAGTATATAGTTCGCCATCTAGATTATTAGTAGCAGTCTGCCACTCGTAATGATTGACGCGGTATTCTACATACTGGGCTAACCCTTCCGTAAACCAGCGAGGATAATTACCATTTGTTAAATGGTCAAATACCAAGTGAGTGTATTCATGCACCATAGGCCCTGAATGAATAAACTCTTGTACTGACTCACCACCATTCAGCCATACATGAGGTGATAAGAGCTGAATAACGCCACCCCAGTATACGCCCATAGCACTTTCATTACCAGACCAACCAAAAGCTTTCCTCAGCTCATTTTTATTAGGTTGCACTAAAAGCAGGGTTTTACCTGGGGGAGCATATCCGAGTTCCTGAGTAACAGGAGTATATGCGGCTTCAGCAGCCTCAGCTATCATACCCACAGCATCAGCATCAGCCTGCGTATATTTAATCCTAAAATGCTCGGTTTCATATACTGCCATATTTCGCGTCTCATAATTAACTTTAATTTGCATTGCCTGCCGCACGAGGGGATATACCCACATTTGGGGACGTAGTGGCATGATCGAAAATACCAACACAATGAGTGCCAATCCGATGATTACGGTTACGATACTCGTATCATGTACTGTTATGTTACGCATTTGGCACCCTCCTCTCCATTAAAGAGTTACAAGTACCAAGTATAACATAGACCATACATGCTGCCTACCGGTATTTTATGTAAACTGCATTCTCATTATGGAAACCTTTTAACATGCTATGGCAAGTCGTTTTTTAGGCAAAAAAACCTGGTCATATGATCGACCAGGTTTCTTTCCCGTTATGATTGGCAAGATACTCTCTTAATTTAGTTCTTTCGACTGGCAATCAGGACAAATTCCATAAAAATAAAACTGCTGACCGAGTAATTGATATTTCGTACCTTGTGATACTTGGTCAATAAAAACAGTAGAATCAATATTGTCAACATCCTCTACTTGCCCACATTCTATACATCTTACATGGGGATGATTGCTTGTATCAGCATCATAACGGAAACTATCCTCACCGGCATTGAGTATTTGCACCAAACCAATTTCTTTAAGAATTTCCATTGTCTTATAGACAGTAGCCAAACTCATGGTGGGATACATCGATTGCAAGGCATTAAAAATCATCTCCGCATTGGGATGTGATTTAGTTCCTGCTAACATATTATAAATAGCCAGTCTCTGGGGGGTTACTTTAAACCCTTTTTCTCTAAGCAAAGAAGTTATACATATTTCCATATACTCACCACCTATCTCGTGCATCTATTACTATAAGAAAACAGTTATTGAATAGTTATCTATATGCATTGTAGTATAGATTGAAAACTATTGTCAATAGAAATATTAGCATAATAAAATGAGCCCTGCGGAAAAATCACAGGGCTCATTTTTATTATGCTAATATTTTACTGCCTTTAATTACTGAATTTATTTTGTGCCTGGGTCATTTGCTCTGCTGTCGCATTTTGCACATTATAGAAACCTTTTTGCTGCATCAAATCAAAAACTTGCTTTTGCTGATTATAAACATCACCAAGCACCGTCATATAGTCACGTCTCAGTTGCTCATTAGACGCTTCAAGAATAAAGGAGTTAAGGGCTTCCGCAGTATGTTTACTTTCATTGAGCACCACTTGCAGTATATCTTTATCAGCAAATTGTGTACCTTGCCCACTCTGCACCGCCTGCCCTGCCTGCTGACCTTGCTTTTGTCCTTGTTGTACCATAATACTATCACCTCATTTCATAATTATTGTAATGTTTGACCTGCACTTAAGTGCTTGCTCAGAGTTTGGAAATGTTGCTGATTTTTCTGAGCCATTTGCTGAAATAGTTGCTTACTCTGGGTACACTGAATGGTATTGGAAAAATTATTCAGAGCATTCACTGTGGTTTGCTCCATGCCTAAAAGATCTTCCAATTGCATGACTTCTTTCGACGATAACAAAACAATCCCTCCCTTTTCATTTACATCTATTCAATCCGCGGTGAGTCAAATAATTAATGTTTGTCCGCGCCTAATTTAGCATGTACGATCTGTAGCGATGTTATGTATTACTTTTTAAATGGGCAAAGAAAAAACCGTCTGAATATCAGACGATTTTTAGATTCATGACCACTCATTAGAACTTTGTATTGATCGATTGAGGATTTGCCTGCTGTTCGCCCTTGATACGGAACCAAGTACGCACCGCATCACCAATAACGAACACAACCAATACAATCATAATAGCGCAAGCCCCGGCCAGCAGATAATTATTTTTAGGCAAATAGTTTGTTGTAATATTAAGATAACCTGCCGCCACAGTCGTGATCGTCAAGAACGTCATGGGAATAATCGTAGTCCAGGCATAGCGACTTTTACCCATTCTAAACAACATGGTCGTACCAATGGCCAGGGTCATACTGGCAAGTAGCTGATTTGCTACACCAAATAATGGCCAAATCGTGGATATGGATCCACCATATACCAAGTACCCCCAGGTAAAGGACATCAGCGCACTGGCACCAATCATGCCAGGCATCCAATGAGGATTTAGCAATGGTTTATACACCATGCCGCCAAGCTCCTGAATCAAATAACGGCCAACACGTGTACCGGCATCAATGGTCGTGAGAATAAACAAGGCTTCAAACATAATGCAAAAATGATACCAAAAAGACATGAGATGTTCAAGACCGGGAATCTTCGCGAAAATATAAGCCATCCCCACAGCCAGGGATACAGCACCACCTGGACGCCCGGCAACATTTTCACCAACCATTTGAGAGAGATTTGCCAAATCGACAGTCTGCATATTGAGGGCAGAAAACACTGCTGGCGTAGTATTAATGGCAAAATAATCTCCTGGAAACAAACTCGTAGCCGCAATTAAGGCCATCAAGGCCACAAAGGACTCCACGAGCATACCACCAAAACCAAGAGCGCGTATTTCTGATTCATTCGTCATCATTTTGGAAGTCGTACCTGTGGCAATCAGGGCGTGAAAGCCTGAAACAGCACCACAAGCAATAGTAATGAATAAAAATGGCCATACAGGACCTGGAATGATCGGACCTCCACCATAAATAAAGGGTGTAAAAGCTGGCATCTGAATCTGTGGTTGTACAATAATAATACCTAAGGCTAAGGCTAAAATAGTACCAATTTTCATGTAAGTACTCAAATAGTCACGAGGTGCAAGGAGTAGCCATACAGGAAGAGCTGCAGCCACAAAACCATAGACTGCCATCATCACCGATATTTCGCCTTTAGAAAAAGTAAAATAAGGTGCGAGCCAAGAACCCTGAACCCAAGGACCCACAAAGACCCCAAGTAGTACTAAAGCTACACCAATAACAGTACCTTCTCCAATTTGTCCCGGGCGTAAATACCGTAAATACAGGCCAATAAAAATTGCAATAGGAATAGTCACTGCGACAGTAAAGGTTCCCCATGGGCTATCATACAGAGCATTGACCACCGCAATGGCAAGCCCAGCCATCGTAATCACTAATATAAATAACACCGCAATACTTGTTGCTATGCCTGAGGCCTTACTGATTTCTTTCTTGGCAATTTCCGCAACAGATAAACCATCATACCGTACAGAGGCAAATAAAATGACCATATCATGGACAGCCCCAGCAACGACGGCCCCCACTAATAACCAGATCGTACCAGGCAAGTAGCCAAACTGAGCCGCTAGCACTGGTCCCACTAGCGGACCTGCACCAGCAATGGCCGCAAAATGATGACCAAATGTTACCCATTTATTGGTAGGCACATAGTCATGACCATCATTCAGACGTACAGCTGGCGTGAGTCGATTCGAATCAAGAACCAATACTTTGGTTGCCATAAACGCGCCATAAAAGCGATAAGCCAGTGTCAGTACAAGGGCCGCAACAACAACTAGATAAATAGCATTCATATAATAAATCCTCCTTTATAAGATATAATAGAACAGTAATAAAATTATACCCATCTTTTAAATTTTCAGATAGTCAAATCGTACCAATAGAAGAAATTGAGCCCTGAGTGGAAAGAATCACGCTCTCAATAGAAAATAGGCAAAGCATCATGCTTTGCCTATTACTTTAAACCCAAGATATCTTTGATCTGTTTAATCTGGCTTTTGCTAACTGGTATTTCAGCCCCACTATCGCCTTCGACTTTGAGCCAGTATGTCCCCTTAAACCAAGGAACCACTTCTTTCACTTTATCCATATTTACAATGTAACTTTTGTGGACTCGCACCAAATTCGTCTGATTGAGTCGTATTTCTAATTCTGTCAACGTACCGCCATAACCAAATTCGCCACCTGTGGTCACCACAGTCACAATGCCTTTCTGAGTATAAGCATAGATAAGATCATTATAATGAACCATGATTATTTTACCATTTTTCTCTAAAGGCAGCTTTTTTACAACAATTTTTGTTTTACTTAGGGCAACATCAATGCGCTTCGCGGCCGCCAGCCATTCATCACGGCAATAATTCTTGAGCCGCTCTACTGTCATATGAATACGCTCACTCTCAAAAGGCTTTAGAATATAATCCACAGCGCCCACTTCAAAGGCTTGTACTGCATATTCATCATAAGCAGTCGCAAATACAATTAACGTCTCAGGAACTACAGTCCGCAGTACAGCGGCAGTCTCTAGACCATTCATCCCCCGCATTTGTACATCTAAGAATATAACATTGGGTTTTAGCTCAGCCGCCATACGAATGGCCGCAGCCCCGCTATCAGCGACGCCTACGACTGTTACGCCACTCTCCAAGGACAAAAGATATTTTAATTCATCGAGGGCTGGACTTTCATCATCGACACTCAAAACCCTAAGCACACTCATCTTTCCCATCCCCTATCTTCTTGGGTATCCTCAATGTTACCGTTGTGCCACTACCTAGTGTACTAACAATTGATAAACCATATCGCCCTCCATATTGTCCTCTGAGGCGTTCATGTACATTGGATAGGCCAATACATTCTTCTGATGGTACTGCGATAGGACACTGCTCCTTCACATCCATACCAACGCCATCATCAATAATATTGATAATAATATCTTGCTCAACTTCCATCGCCTGTATCATAATCCGTCCGCCATGTTCCTTCGGTTGTAGCCCATGTTTGATAGCATTTTCCACTAATGGCTGAATGGTTAAGAAGGGGATGAGGTATTTTCCTAATGATGGAGAAATATCTTCTTCAATGATCAATTTTTCCCCATGGCGTGCCTGCTCAATCATTAAATAGGCGCGCACTTGGGCTAATTCTTCATTAATTGTAATAATACGCCCAGTCTTGTGCAGAGTATACCGAAACATGGCGCCAAGTTTAATCAATAATTCCCGAGCTAAATCTGGTTTGGTACGTACAAGAGAAGTAATGGTGTTGAGTGTATTAAATAGAAAGTGGGGATTAATTTGAGCATACAGCGCTTTCAATTCTGCTCGCACCACCAGTTTGGCCTGACGATCAATTTCAGTCAATTCTAACTGAGTCGAAAATAAATGAGCCACACCAGAAGCAAATACCACATCAGCCTGGCCAACGGCACTTGTGCGCGTATAATAAAGTTTTAGTGCACCGATAACCTGATTCGCCCGTTTTAAAGGAACAACAACTCCACTGGCTAGTTTACAATTTGTGCAAGAACAACCAATTTCAGCGGGACTTTGGACAATATACATTTCACCACTCGACAATACCTGCTGTGTAGCAATCGTCAACCCTCGTGTATCAGGGGAATGGGCGGCTTCCACGCCGACAAAGGCCAATACCTGTTCGACATCTGTAATGGCCACCGCCTCATACCCACCTGCATCAAAAATAATTTGTGCCGTAGCCTGTGCCGATCTACAATCAAGTCCGTGTCTAAGGTATGGCAATGTTTTCGTAGCAATATCAAGAGCTTTATGAGATTGCTCAGCCCCTACCTGTTCTTGGGTATACATGGCGGTTTTAATAATTAACATAAAAATAGCAACCCCTAAAGAATTGACAACAATCATCGGCAATGCAATCGCATCCACCAATTCTTTTGCCAAATCATAGGGACGCGCGATCAGTAAAATAATCCCCATCTGTAATAGTTCCCCTACAATGCCAGCGACTAAGGCCATCCACCAGGGGATGATTTTATCTGGATAATAGCGATGCACCATTCCTGCCAGTAACCCTTCACAAACATTAGCAATTCCACAGGCGAAAGCTGTAAAGCCACCTAATAGATACCGATGTCCACCTGCAATAATCCCAGCTGATACCCCCATTATTGGACCACCAATAAGCCCTGCGGCCATCACACCAATCACCCTGGAATTAGCCAAAGCCTCCCCAATTGGAATGCCAGAATAGGTTCCTAAAATACCGATCAGCCCAAAAATAGCAGTTATTGCTACTTGTTCTCCTAAACTCCCCTGGCGGTAAATCATACGCCTAAATATCGGAAAATGCGATAATACAAAAGCTAAAGTAGCGGCAACACTCATCCGTTGTACCATTTCCCATAATAAAGAACCACTCATCAGCATCACATCACCCCATATCAATACCATAACACTATGTTGTTTAAAAATAATATCATTTTTAAACAACGCAAGCAACATATCAAAAAATTTATACTTTCAATTTTGTTGTAAACTATTTTTTAGGTATTACTCTGCCTTTTATATCGTATTTTTTGTGATATAATAAATAAGCTATCTAAAAATCATAAAGTTGGTGCATTATGTTACATACTGATATTACTACATTAATTGCTCGTGAACTAGGAGTAAAAGTTCCTCAGATAATTGCTACGGTTACACTCTTGGACGAAGGAAATACCGTTCCATTTATTGCCCGCTACCGCAAAGAAGCGACTGGAGAACTCGATGAAGAACAACTGCGTGCGACAGAAGAACGCCTTCAATATTTACGCAACTTAGTAAAACGTCAAGAAGATATTATCGGAAGCATTGAAGGGCAAGGCAAACTAACACCGGAGCTCACTAGCGCCATCAATGGGACCACTAAATTACAAGACTTAGAAGACTTATATCTACCCTTTAAACAAAAAAAGCGTACTCGCGCCCAAATTGCTCGAGAAAAGGGCTTGGAACCCCTAGCAGACATCATCCTTGCTCAACAGCTAACCCAAGGTACTCCCTTGAGCATTGCCGCAACTTTTGTTAATGAGGAAAAAGAAATTAATAGCCCTGAAGAAGCCTTAGCTGGTGCCCTGGATATCATTGCTGAAACCATCAGTGAACGAGCTGATATTCGCGCCCTCCTTAGAAAACAGCTCTGGCAAACAGCTGAAATCAGCACCGCACTGGCGGTAGCCGAAGAGGCAGGCAAAGAATTTCTTACTTATAAAGAATATCAGGAACCAGTTAGGCGCATCCCTTCACACCGGATCTTGGCCATTAACCGCGGACAAGCAAAAGACATCCTCAAAGTGAATCTATTGGCTCCTCATGACACCAATATTGATATGATTAACCGGGTGATCAATACCAGGCCCTCTATTTTTAGCGACTGTATTTTGGCTACGATCACCGATGGCTACAAACGCTTATTATTGCCTGCCCTGGATCGAGAAATTCGTTCACTGTTAACGGAGAATGCGGAAAAGCAAGCCATTCGCGTATTTGGCCTCAACCTACGCCAACTACTTTTGCAACCACCCTTTGCTGGACATACTGTCATGGGTCTTGACCCTGGCTATCGCACGGGTTGCAAAACCACGGTGGTCAGTCCGACAGGTGCAGTACTGATGACCAGCGTCATCTATGTAACCATGGGGGAAGGACAAAAAGCCAAATCTGCTGAAATTGTCCTTAATGCTGTGCAAAAGTATGGCGTGACACTGATCGCCATTGGCAATGGCACTGCTTCCTATGAAACGGAAGAATTTACGGCTCAACTGATTAGCGCCCATAACCTACCAGTCCATTATCTCATTACCAATGAAGCAGGGGCTTCCATATACTCAGCCTCTAAGCTAGCGAGAGACGAACTCCCTGATCTTGATGTCACCCTACGTGGCGCAGTATCCATTGCCCGTAGAGTACAAGATCCGTTGGCCGAGCTCGTAAAAATCGACCCGAAATCCATTGGTGTCGGTCAATACCAGCATGATGTCAATCAAAAAGAATTAAGTGGCACCCTCTCAAATGTTATCGAATCAACAGTTAACCACGTTGGTGTTGAACTGAATACGGCTTCCATTGAACTGCTCAAACATGTGTCAGGGATTAATGCCACTGTGGCGAAAAACATTGTAACCTACCGGGATGAAAACGGCTCTTTTAAAAATCGGGCTCAGCTACTCAAAGTAGCCCGTTTAGGCCAAGCAACCTTTGTCCAATGCGCTGGATTCTTGCGCATTAAGGAAGGTGATAACGCCCTTGATAATACACCTGTCCATCCTGAATCCTACAAACTAGCTGCTGCTATTTTAGGTAAACTAGGTTTTACCGCCAATGACCTGAAAGATAAAGCAACCTTACAAATCATTCAAGATGCAGCTAAAACGGCAAATGTCGCAACTTTAGCTACTGAGCTAGAAGCAGGTGAACCCACTGTTCGTGATATCTTAGCAGCAATCGCCAAACCAGGTCGTGACCCGCGGGAAGATATGCCAGCCCCTATGACGCGCAAAAACATTGTTAAATTGTCTGAACTAACCCCTGGCGCCATTGTCAAAGGTACAGTACATAACGTCATTGATTTTGGCGCATTTGTAGATATTGGTATCAAGATCAATGGCCTCATCCATCGTTCAGAGCTCAGTCATAAACAATTCCGTCATCCACTCGATATCGTATCTGTTGGTGATATTGTAGATGTCATGATTCTAAGCGTAGATGAAAATCGCAACCGTATTGCACTGAGCTTAAAGCAAGTGCCACGAGATAAATAGATACAATAAAAACGTTATTTGTTCACATGGACAAATAACGTTTTTTTATTATTTATAAATACATAATGGAGGTTATACATAACCCTGCGAGTCCATTTTTTTCACCCCATGACAAATTAACAAATAATTAATACCTCATTAACACAACAGGATCGCAATCAATATATAATGTAATTATTATCCATTATTTAGAAGCTAGGGAGAGTGTAGTATGAAAAACAACAAACGTAATTGGAAACCCTTCATGTTAGCAACATTAGCAGCTACGGTACTCGCAACGGGTGTAAATCTTGTTGACATGCAACCAACCCAAGCAAAGGCACAAGCTGATGTCTTTGACTTTCAAGGACATCGTGGTGGTCGTGATGCTCGTCCGGAAAATACACTGATTTCTTTTGCTTACGGCATGGAAATGGGTGAAACAACTCTCGAAATGGATATGCAAATGACGAAAGACGGTCATATTGTGATTAGCCACAATCCCATAATGAATCCGAACATCGCCAAGGGTCCTGATGGGAACTATGTAAAAGCTGGACAATATGATATTCGTACTATGACCTTAGCGCAGGTGAAACAATTTGATGTGGGTACTATGAATCCAGCTGCTGGCGACTATTATGAAGGTCATGGTAAAACCCAAGTATCCGTCCCTGGAACAAAAATGCCTACACTAGAAGAAGTCTTCGAATTAGCTACTTCTTATTCTAACAATAAAGTATTGTTTAATATTGAAACAAAATCCTATGCAGATCCTCTAGATCCCGGTTACAAAAATAATCCCGATCCAGTAGTATTCGTGAAAGCAGTAAATAATATTATCAAAAAATATCATATGGAAGACAGAGTCACTGTGCAATCCTTCGACTGGAGAACCTTAAAAGAAATGCATAAATTAAACCCTAATATTACTCTTGTAGCTTTATCTTGCGAGCAAGAATCATGGGGTCGCCAAGAGGGTTGCTATCTTAAAATAGGAGAAAAGAGAGCATCTCCTTGGCTCGGTGGGCTTAATATTAATGACTACAATGGTGACTATGTAAAAGCTGCCCATGCGATTGGTGCTGATGTGATATCTCCCTATTGGGAAGAATTATCTCCCCAACTCGTAAGCGAAGCTCATATTTTTGGTATGAAAGTAGTACCTTGGACTGTAAATACCCCTAAAGATATGAATATGCTAATTGATATGGGCGTTGACGGTATCATCAGCGATAAACCTTGGGTACTCAAGGATGTATTGACTAAGCGAGGTATTGAATTGCATCAACCAACTGTAAATACCAAAAGTCCTTACCACACTGGTACTGCCATTAATAATGCCGAAACAAAGAAACTAGCTAACGGCGGAGATGCTGCTATCTAAATCTATATTTATAATGTGCTGATAAAGAAGATGCTACCGATAAAGGAAAGAGAAAGACCGTTGAAGCGCATAGATGCGTTTTAACGGTCTTTCCTTTATTACATATCTCTATTTCTATTTTTGTATTTATTCCATAAATAGCGGATACCTATCACAGTGCCACCAACCATCAGAAGATTAATGAGCATACCAAATATGGATGACTCCCCGCCCATATTACCACTACTATTACCAAACATATTGCCGAGTAAACTACCAGCCAGCATACCGCCGCCAATCATACTCGCATTGCGCCAAAAACTACTCGTAGAAGATTGAGGCTGAGTATTTTGTTGGGTACTAGGGATTGTTTGTTTAGCTGGTGCCGTATTACTATAGCTACTGGCAGGTGCGGTCGGTTTATATGATCCACTTGGAGCCGTTTGACTACTTGATGGAGCAGACGTAGATGATTTACTAGAAGAAGGGGCCGACGACTTAGACCCTGAGCTACTTACAGCAGCAAAACACACTGTGCTTACAAACATCATCAGCATTAATGTTAAAGCCATGATTTTTTTCATAAACAGCTATTCTCCTTTATGCACTTTCACATCTTCTGGAAAAGCATAAATAGATGACAAATTAGGTAATTCACCTAATAAATAGCGATCAATATCATGAATATCAATGAAGAAAGAACAATTTATCTCCAAATATCCCTGTTCTTTATCTTTTGTCAATTTTTTTAAATGCTCACGCAGTTTATGACACTCTGCTTCTGATGCCGTAACATCTAAAGTCACCAATGGCACGCCATAATCTCGAAGTACATCTTGTAAACTTATTCTTTCAGACATAAAAATCTCCTTTCTTTAATCAGGATCATACGCAAAAAAAGCAATCGCTACTCTTACCCTTATAGTATATACACAATATAAATAAAAGTGAAGTCCAAATTTTATTCTGTGAATTATTCAATACTAATAATAAAATGATAATGTGGTTGACCACCTAGGTAGAGCTGCACCTCGATACCAGGGAAATCAGTTTCGAAGGATTCTATCAATTGCCTGGCCTCAGATTCACTAAGCTCCGCTCCATAATACAAGCTAATGATTTCATTTTCAGGTTGCAATAAGAATTGTACCATCTTTTTCAATACTGTACCCACTTCATCAGCATGAGCGATCACCTTACTATCCACCATACCAATGAAGCTTCCGGAAACTACTGTATGGCCATCGACGATACTATCCCGTACTGCTGTTGTCACCGCCCCAGTCTTAACCTCAGCAAGACGCTTTGTCATCCGTAAAGCATTACTACGAATATCAAGCTCAGGATCAAAAGCGACTAATGCCGCTAGCCCCTGAGGAGCATTCATCGTGGGTACAATCTCTACCCTGTCGCCCAGCATTTTTTTCACTTGCTGAACTGCCAATATAATATTTTTATTATTCGGCAAAATAATATACTTTTCTCGATTACCCCGCTGGACAGCAGTAATAAAATCCTCGACAGGCGGATTCATTGTCTGTCCACCCATGATAATAGCCCCCGCTCCCATTTGAGTCATTATATCAGCCAATCCAGGGCCGGCCGCCACACTAATAATGGCTATGCCACTACGCTGCTCAGCTGGCATCTCACTCTCCAGGCGGCGGCGCTGTTGATCAGCCATATTGTCAATTTTTATGTCATGCAGGCTTCCCCAAGCCATTGCTGATTCTAATACCATCCCTGGGCGAGCAGTATGAATGTGCACTTTCATAAAATCACTACCCTCAGCCACAACTTGCGAATCGCCCATGCTGCTAAGATGCTTTTTGGCCTGGGCAGTACTAATACTACAACCTTTAACTAAAAATTCCGTGCAATAAGGATGAGTTAAATCCACTACCTCTTGCTGAGCAACAGGACTCTGCAAACTATTGTCAAAATTAGCATCTAAGCCAGCATATGTACCGCCTAATCCTTCTAGGCACCCTGTCAAAAATACGATCAAGCCCTTACCGCCAGCATCGACAACCCCAGCAGCTTTTAAAATAGGCAAAAGCTCTGGCGTTTTCTGCAGAGCCACTTCACCAGCCTCAATGGCATGGGTTAAAACATCCACAAAAGTTAAACCGTCTCGCACTGCTCGATGAGCGCCCTTGGCAATCCCTTTAGCCACCGTGAGAATGGTGCCTTCGACAGGCTTTGCCACCGCTCGATAGGCATATAATATGCCATACTGAAATGCCTTACCGACCTCTGCAGATGTGGCGCGCTCTTTACCAGCTAAACCACGAGCAATACCACGAAAAATTTGGGACAAAATGACACCCGAATTGCCTCTGGCTCCCATAATAGCACTATCGGCCGCCTGCTTACTCAAGGAGCCAATGCTATTATCGGTCGCATCCCTTACAACCCGGGCTACCGCCGCCAATGTTAATAGCATGTTGGTGCCAGTATCACCATCAGGTACTGGAAAAACATTCAAACTGTTAATAGCTTCATATTCTCGTTTAAAAGTTTGGTATGATCCCACAATCATATTCCGGAAATCATTACCTGTAATCCACCCAACAGTCTCCTGCATATAAATTCCTCCCCTGGCAAAAAATACTGTTATATTATATTTTCTTTTGAAAAACAATCCCCATGGCACCAGGTCCCAAATGAGCACCTAATACCGACCCAAGTGTCGCAGGCAGTACTTGGTTCTCAGGATACATTTCTCGTACCCGCCCGATTATTCCTTGGTCATCCCTCGGATTATCAATCGTACAAACACTAATATACTCTAAGTCCTGATACTTCTTTAACTCCTCTAGTATACGAGTAACGGCTCGCTGTTTAGTACGCACTTTATCCATCACAGCAACCTTACCATCTAATAGATAGAGTACTGGTCTTATTTGTAGAATAGTGCCGAATAATGCAGCCGCCCCACCAATACGACCGCCCTTATATAAATATTCTAAGGTATCAACAAGAATGAAGGTATGAGTTGCTTCAACCATCGCATGTACTTTCTCTACAATGTATCGAACGGCTATACCAGAAGCCGCCATTGTCAGCGCTGTTTTGGCCATCTGCACTATACCAACAGAAGTGGTGCCTGAATCGATGACATGAATCCGCTCTTCATCAAGCATTTTGGCGACGCTTTTTGCCCCTTGAGCAGTACCACTAAGTCCACCTGATACTGTAATAATAATAATTTCTTTACCAGCATCAATAAGGGGCTTGCATATGGCAACAAAATCACCTGGCGCTGGCTGCGACGTTTGAGGATGCAGTTTCTTATCTTTGGCAATTTTAAATAATTCTACAGCCGAAAGCTCATCTTCAGGCCATTCCCGATCGCCTAGCCGTACTTTTAAGGATACACTATGTAAATTTGGATACATTTCAGCCATTTCTCTAGATATCTGGGCAGTACTATCGACAACAATGTGAATTTGGGACACAATGTAACTCCCTTCAATATAAACAAAATATTAGCGCATTATACCATTTATTATCTTTTTAAAAATACTATATATACAAAAGAAAAAATTATAGACATAGCAATTATACCAATCAAAAGGAAAATCAGCAACCAAAAGCGAAGATAACAAACACAACTGTTCTATATAAAGGAGTAAATTATGGAAAAAAACCTGCTGTTTGCATTAGATATTGGTACACGTAGCGTTGTCGGTCTCGTTGGTGAAAAAACAGAAGATAGCATTCAAATCATAGCCTATGAGCGCCGAGAGCATCACACGAGAGCTATGCTGGATGGACAAATCAATGACGTGCCTGAAGTGGCTAAAATTATTGCTGAAGTAAAGAACAAACTGGAAGAAACCTGTGGTACATTGAAAAAAGTATCGGTAGCCGCAGCTGGCCGGGCTTTATGTACGATTCAAGCTACAGCAGAAATTGAAACATATGAACGAGGCTTTCTGACAAAAAATGATGAACATGCCTTAGAACTGGCGGCAATCCAGTCCGCTCAGCATAAATTAGCTACTTCAAATACAATTAATGACCCTACTGCGTACTATTGTGTAGGCTACAGTGTTATCAGCTTTACCCTTGATAGTACGACCCTAAAAACTTTAGTCGGCCAGCGCGGCAATATCACTGGCGTTGAACTCATTGCTACCTTTTTACCTAAGCAGGTTATTGATTCTCTGCAGTCAGCCATTACCGCTGTTAATCTGGAAATGGCTACCCTGACACTCGAACCCATTGCAGCTATTAATGTACTCATCCCCCAAACCATGCGCCATCTTAATCTAGTCTTGGTGGACGTCGGTGCCGGCACTTCTGATGTGGCGATTACCAAAGACGGCTCAGTCATTGGTTATGGTATGGTGCCTTGTGCTGGCGATGAAATTACTGAGGCCATCTCACAAAAATATCTTCTTGATTTCAATATAGCCGAAAAAGTGAAACGCCAGCTAAATGACCTTGAGCAGGAAAAAATTCTCTTTAGCGATGTTCTGGGCTTTATGCATGAAGTACCTGCGAATGAGATTACCAGCAGTATTACTCAAGATGTCGCCCAATTAGCCCAGGCTATTGCCCTGCAAATTATGACTCTTAACATGACCGCACCTCAAGCAGTGCTCTTAGTCGGTGGCGGTTCACTCACTCCCATGCTGCCTGCTGCACTGGCTCAGGCTCTTGAGATTCCAGCAGCTCGGGTAGCGATTCGTCGCCCTGATACAATTGAAGGTCTCACTAAAATTCCAGACTCCCTTTGCACCCCTGATGCTGTAACACCTCTAGGCATTTTAAAACTTTCTGCTAGTCCCACACTGAACTTTATTAATGTTACATTCAATAATCAGCCCTTACGCCTATTTAATCTCGGTCAATTGACAATCGCGGACGCCCTCTTGGCGGCTGGTATTGATATCCGTAGTCTGCGCGGACGACCAGGGATGGGTATCACGATCAATATGAACGAGCGTACCCAGTTTTTCCCCGGCACTCAGGGCACGCCTAGCTGCATTGAGCTAAATGGCAAAATGGCTTCACTTACCCATAGCCTGAGCCAAAATGATATCGTCAAAATAAGTAAGGGTATGGATGGCACGGTGCCGACAGTATACTTACGTGATATTATCAAAACGCCTACGTCATTTTCTATTTCAATTAATGAGCAATCATATGATATACCGCCAACACTCATCATTAATGGTATTCCCTCTGAGTCTAACGCCCTACTCGCTGACCGTGATCAGGTATCCCATCGTCTGCCCGCTACCCTTGCTGAGGTATTAGCGTCAACGAATCATCCATTAGCGCCAGTCCAGTATATCTACACCATTAACGGTAATGAGCGCATCTACAGTGCATGGCCACAGTATACCATTAACCATGTTGCAGCACAGGCTTCCACCCCTATTACTGCCCACGATGCCATCGCTATTCTGACTCCCCCTGAACCTACGATTGGCCAATTACTAGGTTTAGACAACTCTGAAGCAGACTGCCTTACTTTATTATTTAACGGCACCAAATGCTGCATCCCACTCCGCAATGTGAGTATCACTATGAATAATACCCCAGTACAATCGGACGATGTTGCCCCCCGTGACAGTATTATCAATTTTGCTTGCACCGAAAGGCAACATCCTATGATTAGCGACGTGCTACTCGCAGCAGATTTCAATCCTAGTGATTTACCGCCTGGCAGTATTGTAGCGATTCACTTAAATAAACAATCAACAGAATATACAGCTCTCGTAAAAAACGGTGATGAAGTTGATGTCATCATAACGGCAACGAAAAAATTTAAAAATCATTAATCGTATTATTATTTTCCTTATTCATCGTTTTGCGAAAACATATACCATCTTTCTGCAATTTGTGACACACATCACAGTCAGAGTTCCCTACTACTGATATTATAAACACATGATTATAATATCGAAGGGGGATATCACATGAGTATGTTCTGTCGTCAATGTGAACAAACTGCTGGAGGAACAGGCTGCACTAAAGTGGGGGTCTGTGGTAAAAACGAAGATATTGCCAGTCTACAAGATACACTGGTTTTTGGTTTAAAGGGAATTTCTGCTTATGCCCATCATGCCCGGGAACTAGGGGCTAGAGACGAACAAGTGGATGCTTTCATGCATGATGCTTTATTCTTTACGCTAACTAATGTGAATTTCAGTCTAGAGCGGCATATTGAAATGGTCTTGAAATGTGGCGAAATGAATCTTAGAATTATGGAAGTCTTGGATAAAGCCCATATTGAGCGTTTTGGCTCACCAACACCTGCCAACGTCTTTACTGGTACGAAAGCTGGCCACGGTATTGTCATTACTGGTCATGATCTACTGGATCTTGAAGAACTTTTGAAACAAACAGAAGGTACAGGCGTCAACATCTATACCCATGGGGAAATGTTACCTGGTCATGCCTATCCTGAGCTGAGAAAATACAAACACTTAGTAGGAAACTTTGGTACTGCATGGCAGAATCAGCGCACAGAATTCGAGAACTTCCCTGGCGCTATTTTAGTCACTACCAACTGTGTAATGCCGCTTACTGATAAAACTACTTATGGTGACCGTATTTACATGCGCAATATCACGGGTCTACAAGGCGGAAAACAAATCCCAGGTCGTGACTTCTCTGAAATTATTGCGCATGCTAAATCATTGCCAATGCTCTCTGAAACTGCTGGCACATACACCTTGGATACAGGTTTCCATCACAATGTTATCCTAAGCCTGGCTGATAAAATTGTTGAAGCTGTCAAAACAGGTAAAATTAAGCGTTTCTTCCTGATTGGTGGCTGCGATGGTGCTAAAGTTGGTCGTAATTACTATACCGAAATGGCGCAAAAAGTACCTAAAGATTGCGTGATTTTGACTGTAGCTTGTGGTAAATACCGCTTTAACGACCTTGAATTTGGTAACATTGACGGCATTCCTCGTCTACTCGATTTGGGCCAATGCAACAATGCCTACTCTGGCATTCAAGTAGCGGTGGCCTTGGCTAGCGTCTTCAAATGTGGCGTAAATGATTTACCTCTGTCCTTTATTCTTTCATGGTATGAGCAAAAGGCAGTAGCCATCCTCTTAACCCTGCTCCACTTAGGTGTTAAGAACATCCGTATTGGGCCTACCCCTCCTGCTTTTATTTCACCTAACGTATTTAAAGTTCTGAATGAAACATTTGGTTTGAAGCTTATTACCACTGCTGATGAAGATATGAAAGCCATTCTTGGCGAATAACATAGATCTTCACGAACCAAAAACTTAACGTTTATGACACTTTAACGAATCAAAGTCTGCTAGTTGGCATATCGCCAACTAGCAGACTTTTCTTTGCTAAAATTCATACTGCAGGAAAAACTAGTATGATCCCGAAATAATAATATCTATAAGGACGAGAGAATAATAACCTATTATGCGGACAGTCTAAAGGAGCGTAACTATTACCATGAATATTCATTTATATCTAACAATAACAATCATGCTCGCCATTTATATTGTTGCCAATTATTATATTGGCTGGCGAGGCTGGCAGGCGCTCAGTATGAATCGCTCCCAAGTCTGTGGTGGATGTTACAAACTCGTTGTAAGCACGCTAGCGCTTTGCTACCCCATCGCCCGTCTAGGAGAAACATTTTCATCCTCAATCTTTATCGACAACCTTACACTCGTCGGCGCCTTTTGGCTAGGTATGCTCTATTATTTATTTATGGTTACCATACTCATTGATATTGTATGTGCAATAAATAAACGCTGGAAATTTTTATCGCCCACATTAATCAATCACCCGACTATTATCGTGACCCTCGTCTTCTGCACAACATTAAGCTTAATTACATATGGCGCCTGGAACGCCAGACATCCATTGACCCATAATTATGAAATTACCATTCCTAAAACTGCCGGTTCTCTCAAAACACTACAGGTGGTCATGGTTTCGGATATCCATCTAGGCAATATCATTGATAATCGCCGTTTAATAAAACTAATCAATAGGATTAACCAGCTTGAACCTGACATTGTACTGCTAGCTGGTGATATCATTGATGGTAAAGTCGATGTTCTGATCAACCAAAAGATGATTGATAACTTTGCCAGACTGCGACCCAAATTGGGTATATATGCGATTCTGGGCAACCATGAATACTTTGACCAAAAGCCAGATGTGGTTATTGAGTATCTAAGGCAAGGCAATGTACATGTGCTGCGCGATCATTCGTCGCTGATTGCTGACAGTTTTTATCTCGTCGGGCGAGATGATTTGTCCAAAGAGAGTTATACAGGTACCAGTCGGCAAGATTTAGCTACTATCATGACAGGCATCGATCATACCTTACCTATTATTTTACTCGATCATCAACCCCACAGCCTACAAGATGGTGTAAAGCAAGGTGTTGATCTACAACTATCAGGTCATACCCACCTAGGGCAACTTTTCCCTAATAGTTTGTTGACTAAAAACATGTATGAAGTAGACTGGGGCTATCTACGCAAAGAAAGTATGCAGATTATTGTCTCTTGCGGTGTCGGCACATGGGGACCACCCATTCGCATTGGTAACCATCCAGAAATAGTCAACATAACCATCCATTTTGAAAAACCTGAGAATCAGTAAGATTTGTCTAAAAACATAACCCTATTATGAAAAATTCTGCAATGGATACAGGACTTTTCATAATAGGGCTTCTTTCATTGTTGACTGTCTATAATTTCTATATTTCTATTTTCTTTTAAATATGCTTCAATGCTTTCTAAGGGCAAGGGTTTGCTAAAGAGATAGCCTTGCACCTCATCACAACCATATTGCTGCAGAAGATTTAATTGACCTTCCGTTTCCACTCCTTCTGCCGTTACGTTGAGGCGCATGTTCTTACCAAGAATAACAATAGTTTTTACGATCGAAGCACTTTCCAGTGATAACTCGGCATCTTGGATAAAAAATTTATCGATTTTCAACGTATCAATAGGCATTTTTTTTAAATTGACTAAGGAAGACTGACCAATGCCAAAATCGTCCATAGCAATGCGTATCTTCATTTTTCCTAATTCCTTCATGGTCTCAATCGCCGCTGCAATGTCGTATAAACACAAGGTTTCTGTAATTTCCAATTCTAGAAGTTCCGATGAAGCACCTGTTTTTTCTAAAATATCCCTGATTGTTTCTAAAAGAGTACCATGATAAAATTGCTTGGCAGAAAGATTCACTGAAATAGTCATGGGATTCCCCGAGTCTTGCCATCTTTTAATTTGCTGACAGGCAGTCTCTAAAACCCAAGTTCCTAGGGGGACAATGAGCCCTGTTTCTTCAGCTAAAGGGATAAAATCATCAGGGAAAATCAATCCTCGCTCTGGATGTTGCCAACGCACCAAGGCTTCAAGGGATTGGGTTCTTCCGGTTTTAATACTGACGCGAGGCTGGTAATAAAGAACTAATTCTTCTCTTTCAATAGCATTGCGCAAGTCTTTTTCTAGCTTGATTCGACTTAAAATTTTCCTGGATAGTTCTTTCGTATATAAATGATAACTATTTTCCTTCTTTTCTTTGGCCCGCGCCATGGCAATATCTGCATTTTTTATTAAGATGGCAATGTCATGGCCATCATCAGGATATACTGCAATCCCCACGCTACCTGTTAAAGAAAAATCATAGCCATCGACTTTGAATGGTTCACTGCATACACTAAGTATCATCTCAGCAATGTTTTCTACGTATCCTTGCCTTTTATCTGCCCCTTGATAGATAATAATAAATTTATCCACTCCCATACTGGCGATATGGCAAACTATATTAATGCTTTTTAAGCGTTTGGCCATGATCTTAAGCAATTTATCACCGGTATCATGACCAGCAATATCATTGACCATTTTAAATCCATCTAAATCGAGCATTAACACCACTGTTTTATTGTTCACTGCTAACAACTCACCAAATTTTTCTTTGATAAAAATTCGATTATATAGTCCTGTAATTGGTTCGTGATATGCTAGATGGGAAATCTTTTCTTGCTGTTTTTGCTGTTTTTCCAATTCCATCTGCACGGAATCATATAAGCAAGCATTATCAATACTTAAGGATGCAATGTTGGCAAACCGCTCGAGTATGCTCATTTTCTCTTTTGTAAAAGATTTCCCACAATCCTTTGAATATGTTAATCCTAAAACAGCTATGATCCGACTTTCACTACAGATGGGTACACTAACAATTGACCCCATCTCATCAAAATTAAGCCCTGTAATTTTTTTAGGCCAAGAAACATAATCGTCCATTATAATACTATGACCTTCTTGCAAAACTTTACCAGCTAGACCTTCACCCTTTTTGATCACGACTCCAATATGTTGTTCATGAAGACCACTGCCTGCTTTTAGTTCTAAGTATTCTCCTGTGGTATCTACCCAATAGATAAATGCATGGGCTGAATCAGCCAGGCCTGCTGCTCCTTCCACAATTGTTTGAAATAAAGCATTCATATCCATACGTTTTACCAGTATCAATGTTGTCCCAAATAATGTATTTAAATATGTATTTTTTGTAATCAGTAATTCCTCATTTTCCCGAAGTAATTCCTGATTTTTTTCCAAGATGGTTAATTGATGGCGTAATTCTTCTTCTAATGCCGTTAATTCTTCATGAGTTGCCACAAGTTCAGCATTAGTTTTCTCCAATTCTTGATTTTTCATTTCATACTGCAATGTATGATGTTGTATAAGATAATACAATATCATTGCGGTTAAAACAATAAAAATCCAGTTTTTAAATATAGAAATTTGAAGAAGGACTTTTGCGTCTTCAATCATAAAATTTAATAAATTATCCGAAAGAATCATCCATAAACTGGCAAATACAGTGTATGAAATGGCAACACGAAAAGAATCTCTATCTGAATTTGTGAGCATAATATCCCCCTCACCTTTGCTGTCTCATTCCACCTACAGTTCGACTTTTTTCTATAGTTATCCTCTTTGCTTATTAAATAATAATACCTCGCCTGCAAAAAAACAATAATATCAACTTTGAATCAATGTAGAGGGCTAGCTTAGTTTATCTAAGTTAGCCCTCTACATTGAGAAATGTAATTATGTTGTTAAACTTTAAACATTCCTATTATTTGTTGTAACTCGGTTGCCATGTTAGCTAATGATTGGCTAGCCGTCGCAATTTCTTCCATAGATGCCGATTGTTCCTGGGTCGCCGCTGATACTGTTTCTGTTTGCTCAGCAATTTTTTTACTTTCCTTATCAATGGCTTGGACGCCATCTACCACATTTTGAGTTCCATTTGTTATCTGCTGGGTTGCGGCCGATATTTCATGTATCTGATTTGATATTTCTCTAATCATCTGAATAATTTCTCGAAAACTTTTTCCGGCTAGATTTACAACTTCTGAACCTGTACTAACCTCTTTCTTACCTTCATTCATAAACAGTACTGCATTACTCGTTTTTTGTTGTATCTCAGCAATTAAGGTAGCGATTTGTTTTGCGAATTCTTGGGACTGCTCAGCCAGTTTACGAACTTCATCGGCAACAACAGCAAAACCTCTGCCTGTTTCTCCAGCTCTTGCTGCTTCAATCGCTGCATTTAATGCTAATAGATTGGTTTGTCCTGCAATCGTTGCTATTGCTTCAACAATTTGGCCGATCTGTTGTGATTTTTCTTCTAATTCTCCAATTACATTGGCCGTCTCATTTGTTTTTTGCTCAATTACGCCCATCTGGCTAACGGCTTTTGCTATAGAATGCTCACCATCATTGGCCGCCTGCTCTGTCTGCTTTACGGACTCAGAAACGATCATTGCATTTTCAGTAACTTGTTGAATTTCTTTCGATATTCGTTCAACAACTTCTACTGTAGAATCCACAATTTTCAATTGTTCATTTACCCTTTGCGCGACCTCCATAATTGAGCCTGCGACTTGATTTGACGCTTGGGCGGACTGTTCAGCCCCTGCCGTCATTTCTTCAGAAGATGCCGCTATCTGTTCAGACTGCTTTGCCAAGGTAGATGTAATATCACGCATCTTATCGATTGTTTTATTGACTTGATTGGCTAATTGACCGATCTCCCCAGATGCATTAATTGAAATTTTCTTTCGTAATTCTCCATCACCTAAATATCCAATAAACTCCATAATAATCGCAAGATGCTGCAACATTTTCTTCAATATGATCCATGATAAAAAGGATAAAAGTATGGTCAACGCAAACAAAATAAGTAACGATGATGTTAAGCTATGATAAAAGTTTGCCATCACTTCTTTCTTGGGTACATTTACCAAAACATTCCATCCAGAGGATGGTACTAAATCTGTTGCTGCAATATTTGTTTCGCCGGTCTCATCCGTTATTTCACCCGCTATGATAGAGGAATTTTGTATTAATACTCTTACCTCTTCTGAAATTGTTTTTCCTTCAATGACTAACTGTTTATTCTTATGAGCGACAAATTTACCAGTGGAGGCGATGATCTCAGCATATCCCGTTCTGCCAATCTGTTCTTTACTAATAATAGACTGTAGATAATCTACCTCTACACCTTGAATCAGCATTCCAGTTACTTTATTATCATTTTTTATCGGATATGCAAAAACAACTGCGATTTTACCTGTATCCTTAGATACGATTACATCACTAATTTGGGGCTGTCCCGTCGTCATTAACGCCTTAAAATAATCACGATCAGCGCGACTGGTGCCTATTGATTTGATATTATAAGGATATGAATTAACAATTGAACCTTTAACATCTGTAAGCTGTAGTGTATAAACGCCTGGAATGGTCTTAAAAAAATATTCTAGCTGGGCTTGCTTCCCATCAAAATCACCTTTTTGAACAATTGGATTCATCGATATGGCCAAGCCTGTACTCTTTATACAGGAAACATAAGCATCAACAGCATCCGAAAGCTGAAGTGCTTGATTATGTAGGTTTATTTTATTATCTTCGTTCACAGCCTTATACAAGGAATATAAGTGTGTACCACTAAGCAGCATTCCTGTAGATAAAATCATTCCCACCAATAAACAGATTATTTTTGTTTTTATGTTCATTTTATCCGCTCCCATTTTGATACATCCTAATATTTTGTTCATTCTGTATTCATTCGACAGGATTCGAGCTTTACCTTTTCCATATCATGGGGATAACATAGTTTAATTACTTATTTAATAAGAACTACACAACCTTACAATGTATATCTTCAATTTTTCTAACATATACTACTTTTTACCTATATTTTCTTTACTCATGCAGGAAAGTTAACCTACATTGTATAATTAATGATCCTATATGGTATTTTGAAGGGAGCATTTTATAACATGGCGTTAATCAATGAAAATTATTTAAAACTACCAGGTAGCTATTTGTTTGCTGAAATAGCCAAAAGAGTAACTACTTTTAAAGCTGAATTTCCAGAAGCTAATATTATTAGGCTCGGTATTGGCGACGTAACAAAACCATTGCCACCTGCCGTTATTGGCGGTTTGCACAAAGCTGTTGATGAAATGGCTCATGCTGAAACCTTTAGGGGTTATGGCCCAGATCAAGGTTATAATTTTCTGATCGAAAAAATCATCGCTACGGACTTCGCACCCCGCGGTGTTCAGCTGGAACTTGATGAAATTTTCGTCAGCGATGGTTCCAAAAGTGATGTGGGCAATATTCAAGAAATCTTTGGCGTTAACAACAAAGTAGCTATTACCGATCCTGTATACCCTGTATACTTAGATACCAACGTAATGGCAGGCAGAACTGGGAACTTTACTAATGGAGTCTTCGAAAATGTAACCTACCTACCATGCAACGCTGAAAATAACTTCATCCCTGAATTGCCTACAGAAAAAGTAGATCTCATCTATCTATGTGTTCCCAATAACCCTACTGGGACTACACTCTCCAGAGCCGAATTAAAAAAATGGGTAGATTATGCTAAAGCCAACGGCTCGATCATTTTATTCGATGCCGCTTATGAAGCTTATATCCAAGATCCAGATCTTCCCCACAGTATTTATGAAATTGAAGGTGCCCAAGAAGTGGCTATCGAATTCCGCTCCTTCTCCAAGACTGCTGGCTTTACTGGCACTCGCTGTGCCTTTACTGTTGTACCTAAAGCAGTAATAGCCCGTACCGCTAGCGGCGAATCCTACCCACTGAACAAACTATGGAGCCGTAGACAAGCTACCAAATTTAACGGTACTCCATATATCATTCAAAAAGCTGCTGAAGCCACTTATTCTCCGGAAGGCCAAGCACAAATAAAGACTGTTGTCAGCTATTATATGGACAATGCTAAAATCATCAAAGAAGGTCTCGAAAGCATCGGCATCGAAACCTTCGGCGGAGAAAATGCTCCTTATATTTGGCTGAAAACACCGAGTGGCATGGACTCATGGGCTTTTTTTGATAAACTGCTAAATGAAACACACATCGTCGGTACCCCTGGTGCAGGATTTGGACCATCAGGGCAAGGTTACTTCAGATTAACAGCCTTTGGTAACAAAGAAGCTACGCTAGAAGCAATTGAAAGAATTAAGACCCAATTAAAATTATAAAAAAAGTTAGTGCCCCCTAAAAGGTCACAAAACAAAGACACAACGTCGCTATCGCGCTCGTTGTGTCTTTGTTATGCCTCTTTTGTCTTATTGGTTCACCTCATTCTTCACTGTAGCTTTATATAATTTTCGATTGTTTAGTAGCCAAACTTTCTCGGAAAGCTTGCCGTCTTCCACATTTTCCAGTACGTGCTGCATATCATACATTCTAGCATCAATCATATCCAGATAATGCAGGAGTTCAGCCTCAGGTATCATCGGGCGTTTGGGGCTACCAAAATCTGGCTCATAATGATGGGACAGAATCATGTGCTGTAGCAGTAAGGACACTTCAGGGTCGGCGCCCACCATAACCGCGGTCTGATCAATCATCTTAATACCCTGAATAATATGTCCCAGTAGTTCTCCCTCGATGGTATATTCTGATACAATGCCAAGTTCACTCGCATTCATTTCGGCCGTCTTAGCAATATCATGGAGAATAATACCGGCAAATAGTAAGTCTTTATTGAGTCCCCCATATATTTCACTAGCTTTTTCCCCCATCCTGAGCATGGTCATAATGTGATACATCAGACCTGAACGCACCGCATGATGATTTTGTTTAGCTGCCGGATATAACAATAGTTTTTCTTTATGAGCAGTAACAATGCTCTTAACAATCCTATGCATATCTTGATTCTTAATTTTGTCAATATAACTTTCAATTTCAGCATACATGAATTGTGGGCTATAGGGCGCCACTGGCACAAATTCCCCAATATCTAGATCATCGTCCACGGTCGCCACTCTAATCTTATCAATCTTAAGCTGTAGCCTACTTTGCCACTCATTAACCATGCCTCGCACCTTAACTAAGGTATTGGGAACATACTGCTCTGCATCCTCATCGCTACGATCCCAAATCTTAGCATTTATTTCACCAGTCTGATCAACGAGCGTCAGATCAAGATATTTTTTATTGTTACCACCTGTTTTACTGTCGGCAGCCTTCACTAGAAAAAAGCTTTGAACACTATCTCCAGCCTGTAATTGTTTAATTTTCTTATTATCCATGAATTATTCTCCTATACTCAATATTACTTTTTCGCCTGGATATTTACATCAAGCACCGGCAAGTTAATATTATATTTCAGACAAACTATGCGAATAAGGGCTGTAACAAAAAAACATAGATATAGAGGTCCATTCCCTGGGAGTAATGGCTTGGTATAAAAAAAACATACTGCTCCGATAATCGAAGCCACTGCATATACCTCTTTGCGAAAAATAAATGGAATATCTCCTACAAATATATCTCTAATGAGTCCTCCACCCACACCAGTTAGTACTGCCATCATAACAGTCATAAATAAGCGATTATAGTCATAGACAAAAGCCATATTTGCTCCTGCTGCAGTAAAGGCTCCCAGACCAATCGCATCACAAAGTAAGATTATCTTATTCAATTTATGCAGCCATTGATAAGCGAAGCACGCAATAATTGCTGTAAGTAAACTTATAATTGTAGACATTGGATATATAAAAGCAGTCGGTGGCGTGATGCCAATAAAAACATCGCGAACAATACCGCCCCCCACAGCAGTGGTCAGTGCTAATATAAATATTCCAAAAACATCCAGTCTCTTTTGTATCCCTGCCAAAGCACCTGCCGCGGCAAAAGCGATTGTCCCAATAATTTCGACGACACTGAGTACATTCATTTTAGTGCTCCTTAACAACTAGGAGATAACTCCCATCTTTAATCTGCATCATTATCCACATTGTCCATAATCCTCCAACTAACGGCATTAACAGATGACTCCATACTGAGCCGATTCACAATCTCCTCCATGGATTTATCGGTACGCTTACTGGCAATAAATTGAGCAATGACTTCCACCATCTCAGAATTTTCTAGATCCTCACTATGAATAGCCCTTAGCATTATAGGTTCTTCATGCACTACATGTAATATCATCGCCCGCACATTGGCTTCCCCCTCAGCACGGCATACCGTGCGAAAAAAATACCGCACCTCAGTATCCTCCATTAACATGGGTTTGGAATTAATCATACGGGCCACAGGTCTTAGCAAAACATTAGCAATTAAAATCGCCACAACACCCAACCCAGCATGTAACAGAAAACCCATACCTGTTAGTGTGCCCACTGCTGCCACACACCACATGGTTGCCGCAGTATTCATACCGCGGACATTAAGACCATCCCGCATAATGACACCTGCCCCTAGAAAACCAATACCAGTAACAACCTGGGCGGCAATACGCGTAGGACTTACTTCATTGGGAGTCAATAACCCTAGCATAACAAATAGTGATGACCCGATACATACTAAAGCATTGGTCCTAATCCCTGCCATACGTTGTCGCTGCTGACGTTCAAAGCCAATAGCCGCGCCGAATATTAATGCCATTCCCAGACGCAATGAAAAATCAACAAATTCCACACTTCTCACCCCGATATTCTTTTCATATAATATTGTACCCTAACCAGCTATATTAAACCTACTACTTCCATACCATGCTAATAAATTCCTGCTTATAAAAATCCAAGAGAAATTTGCGCTACGCAAGCCTCTCTTGGATTTTCATCTGCCTGTTTATCTTTTAGAAATATTTTCTTACAGGGCAGCCACAGTGGATTTTTCTACTTTTACACCACATACCTTATATTCGTACGTTTTGGTTACTTTATCACCGTGACCGCTAGTCAGTTCATTAGTAGGGCATGCCAGGTAATGAAATGACATCCAAATTGTTCCAGGTAGTACAGCATCATTTACCCAGGCTTTGGTTTGCACCTTCCCCCTGCGGGATGTAACAGTGATGAAATCTTGATCATTAATCTGTAAGCGTTTAGCATCCTTCGGATGAATCATAGCCTTCTCTTCAGGACGGTGTTTGGTCAAGTTTTTAGAATGCCCTGCCGTACTAATATTATAATGATACAAAATGCGTCCAGTGGTCAGCGTGAAAGGATAGTCAGCATCTGCGACTTCACCAGGCTCTTGATGTTCTATCGCTTTAAACACGCCTAGGCCAGAGGCAAAGTTGCCATTCTCATGAAGATACTTACTACCAGCATGCAGTTTGTCCAGTACAGGCCATTGTAAACCATTTTCATCAATACGATCAAAAGAAACACCGGTGAGTATAGGGCTAAGGGCTGCAATTTCGTCCATAATTTCACTAGGATGGCTGTAAGACATAGGATAGTTCATTCTATTTGACAGATCCATAATGATTTGCCAATCGGGGTGACTATTACCAATAGGCTCAATGGCCTTACGAACTCGCTGTATACGACGTTCACAGTTGGTGAATGTACCGTCTTTCTCGGCAAACGAGGCTGCCGGCAAAATAACATCAGCCAACTTCCCTGTCTCTGTCATAAAGATATTCTGCACGACTAGAAATTCCAGATGCTCAAACCCTTTACGTATATGGTGGGCATCACCGTCCGTCAGTATTGGGTCTTCCCCCATGACGTACATGGCTTTCAATTTACCAGCAATAGCAGCGTCAAACATATCAGGAAGCATCAGACCAATTTTATCTGACAATTTTACGCCCCAGGCTTCTTCAAATTTTTCCTGTGCCTGGGGGTTATCCACTCGTTGGTAACCAGAATAAACATTCGGCAATGCTCCCATATCACAAGATCCTTGTACGTTATTTTGACCACGCATAGGATTTATACCTGAATTAAGCTTGCCTACGTTACCTGTCAGCATGGCCAAATTAGCCAAACTCATCACATTGTCAGTGCCACAAATATGTTCCGTAATACCAAGTGTATAGAATATGGACGCCCGTTCGTTCGTTGCATAAATGCGGGCTGCCTCTAGCAGTAGATCTTGGGGTACGCCAGTAATGCTTTCTACATATTCAGGGGTATATTTGTCTACAGTTTCCGCCATTTTTTCAAAATCGACGGTATGAGCATGAATAAACTCCTGATCATGCCAGCCTGCTTTCAAGATGATACGCATCATACCATTAATAAGGGCAATATCGGTACCTGGTCTCAGTTGCATAAATACGTCGGCTTTAGTCGCCAGCTCGATTCTACGCGGATCGGCCACAATTAATTTGGCACCTTTACGCAACGCTTGACGCATTTTTGCGCCAATAACAGGGTGAGCTTCTGTCGGATTACCACCGATTAAGAATATAACTGTGCTGTCAGGTATTTCACCGATTGAGTTGGTCATTGCGCCTGAACCAAATGTAGCTGCCAGTCCAGCCACAGTGGGAGCATGACAAACACGGGCGCAGTGATCAATATTATTAGTGCCAATTGCGGCGCGCATAAATTTTTGCATCAAATAATTTTCTTCATTGATACACCGAGCCGAACTAACAGCAGCCAAGGCATCGCTACCATGGCTATTTTTTATTTCAGTAAATTTGCTGGCAACGAGTTCAAGAGCTTCATCCCATGATGCTTCCACAAATTCACCATTTTTCTTGATTAGCGGTGTGGTCAAGCGCTCAGGACTATGAACATAATCAATACCAAAACGTCCCTTAACACAGGTAAGCCGACCATTGACCACACTTGTCAGATTCGATGTGACGCCGATTACTTTGCCGTCTTTGACGTTAAGATCGTAATTGCAACCAACGCCGCAGAAAGGACAGGTTGTTTTTACCTTTTTATCTGGTGATCCGGTGCCGTGCATTGCTTTTTCAGTTAAGGCACCAACTGGACAAGCCGACACGCAAGTACCACAAAATACGCAACTAGAGTCAACCAAGGGCTCATCAAAGGCTGGAGTTACTTTGCTATCAAATCCACGCTGCGTCATCCCTAAGACATTACAGCACTGCACTTCCTCGCAGACACGTACACAACGCCCGCACAAGATACATTTATTATTATCCCTAATAATGAAAGGGTTATTGTCATCAATCGGAAATTGGCGTAGTTCACCGCCAAAGCGAATTTCTCTAATACCAAGTTTGTTTGCAAGAGATTGTAATTCACAATCCAGATTACGTTGACAAGTAAGGCATTCTTGGGGATGATTGGCCAATATCAATTCTACTATCATTTTTCGGGATTCATGAATAGCCGCAGAATCTGTACATACACTCATGCCGTCGCTAACAAGATAATTACAAGCTGTAACCGGGCGCCCTACTCCTTCTATTTCAACTGTGCAAACCCGACATGAACCTTCCGGTGTTACATCAGCAAGGTGACACAATGTGGGAATATAGATGCCAGCTTCCCTTGAAGCTTCTAGAATTGTCGCTCCTACGCGTGTTTGCACACTTCGACCATTAATGGTCATATTAATCATTTCCATTATATATATTTTCACTCCTTTAAGATCCGACTTATCGTTTTTTTATGTTCCTGTACTTTACTTATAAGGCAATTCTTGCGGCTGCCGTATAAACATTGCCGCAGCCTTTTTTAGCGAAACCAATCAAGGTAAGATTAATACTCTTTGCCAATTCCACGGCAAGGGATGTAGCAGATGACATGCCAATTAAGATCTGGGCGCCGCTGCGGCCCGTCTTCTGAACCATTTCATAGCTCAGCCTCGATGTCACCACTACAACCACGGCTTCACCCATCTTATCATCAAAGACAAGCCTACCCATGGCTTTATCAAGGGCGTTATGACGTCCCACATCCTCTGCGAAAGCAAGAAGCTGACAGTCTTTATTAAAAATTCCCGCAGCATGGGCTCCACCTGTTTGAGCAAATATTTGCTGGCATTTTTCCACGATGCCCATCATTTCATCGATTTGGAAAGCAGATATGCTCACAGAGTCGTCTCGAGGACGAAGTCTTGTGCAAAGATCCTCGACGATTTCTTTGCCACAGATGCCGCAACTGGAATATGTCATCAAACGCTTTGCTTTGATCTCTAACCCCTTAGCAGCTCGTCTTTTTGGGTCAAGAGTAATTTCAATCCGGTTCCCTGCTTTTTCCCTGCAGTAATGAACCAATAGTACATCATCTATAGAGTCAATAATCCCCTCACTAAAACAGTATCCGATGGCTAAAAGCATCTCATTACCGGGCATGCGCATCGTCAGATAGTAGGGGTTACCGTCAAGGAAAATTTCGAGAGGTTCTTCAACAACTAGGATATCGTCAGTGGGGATGACCACCCCATTACGGTAACGGGTAATCGGAACGGTTACTTGGCCTTTATTCAAATCCACCTTACAGTTGTCACCTCTTAAAATAGTATGTTTATTACCATAATACAATAATCTAATGATCGAAACAATACAATAGATAACTTTAGTGCGATAAAAATTGACAAATTCCTTCATATTATCTATAGCACTGTTGATTACCCAAACCATATGATTGACAGGTACTAGTATCTGCAGATCCATTGGTAACATCCTTTGATGTACTTATATTTTACTACTTTTCCCTCTAGAAAAAATTAAAACCTGCCTAAAACATAATGTTTTAAGTAGGTTTTTTGCCATAATGAAACTTTTTATTTTTCTCTAGAAAGGCACTACCGATGATTGGCTTATATGGGAAAACTATTCGATTGCTAAATTGCATCACCAATTGACTCAGACTGCTCAGACTCCCTACATCAATACCAGTATCAATACCATAAAGAACATGTAATCCCATAACCACTTCTTCCAGTCCAGCATTTCCCGCCCGTTCACCGATACCAGAGATGGTGGTACTTGCAAGCGCCACTCCAGCATCAAGAGCAACTAAAGTATTGGCACTGGCCAAGCCAAAATCATTATGCATATGAACTTCTATCGGTAGTGGACAGCGGGGAACGAGCCTGCGAAAAATATCCTGCACCGCAAAAGGAGTCAGGCAACCTACAGTATCAGCATATCGAATATGGATAGCTCCCATTTTTGCCGCTACATCTGCCACTTGAAGAAAATATTCCATATCAGCCCTTGAGGCATCCTCTGCCCCGACTGTAACAGTGCAACCAAAGCTACGTGCTAGCGCAATTGATTCTTGTAACGTAGTAATGACCCACTCTCGGCTCTTGTTAATTTTTTCATGAATATGAAGGTCAGAAACAGGCACGGAAATATGCACAAAAGAACAACCACAAGCAACAGATGCTAAAATATCTTCCTTGCATGCACGATTCCAGGCAATAACTTTAGCCTGAAGTGGCGCTGATAGAATAAGCTTCATAGCTTCTTGTTCTTCTTCGCCCATAATAGGCATCCCAGCCTCAATAAAGGCTACCCCTGCTTGATCAAGTGCTGTGGCAATCATTAATTTATCTTGAGCAGAAAAAACAATGCCTGGGGACTGTTCCCCATCCCGCAAGGTTGTATCCACAATCCTTATTGCTCGTCCATGCTTCATAACCATCTACCCTTCCTGTTACACCACTCTATCTTGATATAGGTTCCATAAAACATCATCATCTACTGTTTTTTTCCCCATGACAGCCAGTTTACGTACTTGTTTTAACAAATACTGGGCCTCAATGAATGACAATACAATATTGTATTGCTTAAATTTAGCCTGTAGCGACGCTGTACCTGAATGTTTGCCAATGACCAATTTCCTTGTGGCCCCCACTTCCTCTGGCGAAAAAGCTTCATACAACTGTGGATTTTTTAGCACTCCATCCACATGGATACCTGATTCATGGGTGAAGATATCTTGCCCGATGATGGCTTTTGTCCCAGGCACTTCCACCCCAATCAGCCCTACTATGAGCGCACAACTGTGAGCTAATTTCTCTGTTGCCACCGATTGCTTGCCAAGTAGCCGCTTTTGAATCATGATCATTTCTTCTATGGCAGCGTGTCCTTGTAATCCCACCCCAGCTATTGCCGTGGCAATACGCCTAGCACCAGCGCGCATCGCTCCTAAAGCATTGCCGGTTGCCAAACCATAAGCATTATGGCCATGAAATTCTAAGGCAACAGGTATTCTTTGTGCTACAGAGGTTAGTGTTGCAAAAGTAGATAAAGGATTAAGGAGGCTGTCTCCGTCACTATAAATAAAGGTCGTAACCCCCATAGTGGAAACATCCCTCCATAATCCTTCAATTTCTTGTATGGAAAAATTTGATGCATTCTCAATACATAATGCATGATTCACTTCAAGTTTTTGGGCGGCTAATAGGGTCGCATGAATTTGATGACTTAAACCCTCTCCCGGATTTGGCGCACAACTTATTATAACATTTCTAAAACCGAGTTTATAGGCCGACTCCATTTCCTCTACGCTGCCATTGACTTTTCCTCGTAGTTGTTGTTGCTGCAATATGCTTAGTGGCGGCAAACTGCATGTCTGCCAATCCTTGACATTAACATCAATAACCCCGATCTGAAGATCACTCAGCAGTTGCACCATGGAATGAACATTTTCCCGATCCATACCGATACGTAATCCTTCCCCCAAGGTTTGATCAACCCAGATCATTGAGCGCAGCCCCGTTTGCTAATATAAATATGGGTCTCCGTTGGCGATTTTTTTTCTATCCTCCCAACCAATTTACCTTCCTGTAACTCGACTTCAAGCCAAGGGGGAATATGATTACAAAGGACCTCTAGACTAAAAAACTTTCCCTGCCGCAAAAAGCTCATCAACACTTGCTTGGAAGTAATTCCATTACCATTTTCCTGAATTTCTTTAATGGATATATAATAATCCCCATTTTCTCGTTCCACCGGAACAGGTATAGCCAGACTTGGCGTTGCCTCTTTACTGGCCAGTTTATTTTCTTCTTGCGCGAGCACATAATCTAGAAAAGATAAAGGCGCTCCTTCAAACTCCCAAATACTGCACTGCATTTTTTCTAATTCAAAATAAGGAACACCGACAACAGCCCCGCCAACAAAAATCTTACAGGCGCCTAAAAATAAAATAATCTCAGCCATTTGTTTGCGCAGTCCAGCCATGCCAGCCTGCTTATCCAAGGCAATTTTCTTCTCTCTGCCCAGCTGCCAAGAACCTTGTTGTTTTTGATAAATCACAATAGCGCTAGCATCATATAAGGAACTAGTAGTGCCGTTCTCATTAATACATACTGCAATATCCTGAGCCACAATAACTCCTCCTTTGGAATCTTGTATAAATCTTAATGGTTAGCCTTAGATTTCTAGCCGAGCAACAGGTGTACCACCCTCAATATGTTCTTCTATAATAGCTTCTACATCATCAGCCGTCACCGATCCATACCAAACATTATCAGGATAGACTACGACAATCGGGCCTTTTTCACAAATGCCAAAACAGCCAGTATTGGTAACGAACACTTCGCCTCCCAAATCCCGTTCCTCAACTTCCTCCATGAACTTCGCAACAAGATCCACTGCATCTTTAGAATGGCAATACCCCTTTTGTTGTCCATTAATTCTCGAACTCGTACAGATAAAAATATGATGTTTAGGTTTATTCATTGCTATCATCCTTCCTTATTTTAAATTACTCTTTATAGTACTAACTGCTGCGCTGCATATTCTAATCCCTCTTCGACTGTGTAACAATATTCCACACTCATAACCCCATGCTCTGCTAGGCGCTTTTGTCCTTGAAAACCAATACGCATCGTTAACACTGCATCACAATCGGTAATGGCTTGCAGAGCGGCACTCTTTTGTCCTTCTTCCGAATCACAATCTGAAATGCCCGAGCAATATTGCTCTGTTTTGCGCTTTTCCAATAGCGTAAAAGTCTTCCCACTTCCTTGATAAATCGAAAACTCTGTAGCATGGCCGAAATGTAAATCTACTAATTTTCCATGCTTAGAGGTAACTGCAATTTTATACTGTTTACCATCATTCCCAGGTTTCAAAACTGATTCTTGGGTCTCAGGCCTCGTCATACGAAATTCGTTTGATCGATCGTTACCAAGTAGACCAATGGCATCAGCCCGACACTGCTTACAGTGCCTCATTTGTTGTACGTCAAGCGCGCATTGATCGCGCATCTCATTAATGTCTTTCATGCTGGTCTGTGGGAACTCTTCAAATACACTGCCGGGAGCAGGGATAAGAGGCATAATATTGGTAATAAAGACGCCTAACTCTTTCATTTTTTTCACTACAATTGGAATGTGGTGATCATTAATGCCCTTGACCATGACAATATTGATTTTCACTAAGATGCCATGTTTGACTAAATAAGCAATGCCTTCTAGCTGATTCTTAAGCAAAATCTCAGCACCAGTAGTTCCTGTATAGCTTTGCCCTTCATAATGAACAACTTTATAGAGCTTAGCACCAATCTCAGGATCAAGACAATTCACTGTAACAGTAATATGCTTGATACCAAGCTCCACAAGCTCATGAGCATACTTTGGTAGCATCAAACCATTGGTTGATAAGCAAAATAAGACATCGACGCCCTTAGCCTGGATGAGTTCAATGGATTTTCGAGTAACATCCCAATTTGCTAGTGCATCCCCTGGCCCAGCAATACCCACTACACTGAGGTTTTCAATATTTTCTTTAACCCAAGAAAACTTTTGGCTGGCCATCTCGGGCGACAGCACTTCACTCGTTACCCCTGGTCTACTTTCATTGACGCAATCAAACTTTCGATTACAATAATTACAGCTAATATTGCACGCTGGCGCTACCGGTAAATGCATCCGCGAATATTTAGTATGAGCATCCGCATTATAACAAGGATGTTTACTGTTATCCATTACTTTCACCTCATTTTCCCCCAGCATTGTAGGGTAATATCAAAAATTAACTATTTTCAATAACCTCTGTCGATAAAGGTTTTTGATAAAACTTTTCATACATGGAACTCCTGTATGATTTATATTTGTTTTCCAGCAATGTATTGGTGATGCGGTCGAGTAGCATCATGGTTCCAGTGTAGCCAACGGATAATAGCCGTTGTCCCCCTACCCGGTCATGAATGGGGAAACCCAGCCTGACCAAAGGAATTTCGCCTTTTTCGGTTAGATAGCGACCATCAGAAGGACCAATGGCAATATTCACTTTTCCTGCCTGACTGGCAGCTAAAATATGAGCAAAATCAGTTTCAATTAATACGTTACTCTGCTCGGTAGCATCAGCGAGCGCTGCTACTAATAATTCATTCAGCTTGCCCACTTGACTACCTGTGGCAATCACGGCTGGGAAAACTCCATTTTCTAAACAAGTTTTGGCGACGGCATACACCATTTCCGGTTCACCAAAAATGACACTCCGGCCAGAAAAATTATATTTATGAGAGTCAATCATTCCATCAAGGAGGCGTCCACGCTCACTGCGCAAACCTTCTGGAATAACATTACCTGTAATTTTCACTAATGTATTAATAAAGATATCGGTATTTTCCACACCAATAGGTATGGCTATATTGTATAAAGGAACACCAAACTCATCCTCCAAATATTTTCCTGGAGAGATGGCATCATCGATTGTAACGCCCATCTGAATGGTGGCTAGCGCCCCACCCATTATTTTTATATCATCAAGTTTTGTACCATTATCACTCATCTTCGTATAGGGCTTCGAAAATGGGCGATCTAATGTATCCGAAAAATCAGGGCATAATATATACTCAATCTGCATTTGCTCTAAGATACGCTTTAGCTCACGAATATCAGCAGGACTCATATTGGGAATAATAATATTAATTTTATTATTTTTGGTAGTTACTTCTGTAAGTTGCATAATAATTCTTTTTAGTGTAAAAAAATAGCCTTCAAAATGACTTCCGCCATAACCTGGCGTGGATGCGGTGATAATTGGGAATCCATCCATACCTTTGTCGAGTAAATATTGGCTTGTAATACGTTCAATATCCTCACCGATGGTTTCAGCTAAACACGTTGTTACAATGCCAATCACTTTGGGATGATATACTTTTATAATATTATCGAAAGCTAATCTTAAATTCTTTTCGCCACCATAAATGGTACCTTTTTCATTAAGTGAGGAAGAACCTACGTCAACCGGTTCATTGAAATGTTCGGCAATATGCCTACGCATGTAAGTACTACAGCCTTGAGATCCATGAACAATAACCATAGACCCCTCAATACCTTTTAGGGCTAAAATACCACCCATGGGCATACACATATTACAGGGATTTTCATTCACATTACGATAATTTACATTACCTACGTCCTTTTCAGCCATCACCTTTCACCCCACTTCCAATGTTGGTTTTCATCAGACTATTCCACACAGGAGAACAAACCGTGGAGTATACCTCTTCAGCAAAATTTACCGCACCTTCAAAACCACTTAACGGATGTTTACGATCATGATTATGATCAATGAAGGCCATCCCCAGCTTATAGGCCAGTGGTCTTTCTTTCACTCCACCGACTAGTAAGTTAGCGCCTTTTTCCATCATAAATTTTTCGAGTTCTGCCGGGTTCGCATCATCTAAAATGATGGTCCCATTATCAACCAAGTTATTAATGGTATCATATTCCTCTTGTCTACCCGTTTGTGTACCAATCATTACCACATCAATGCCAATTTCACGAAATTGCTTAATCAAAGAAATGGCCTTAAATCCACCGCCAACATAAATAGCAGCTTTCTTGCCCTTAAGCTTTTCCCGATAACCTTTAATAATAGCTTCCACGCGAGCTGTCTCCCGAGCAATGAGTTCTTCTGTCTTATGGATCATCACCTCATCACCCATGGCAGCCGCAATTTTTCGCAGGGAAGTAGCTGTATCTTCGATGCCTAAAAATGAGATTTGAATATAGGGAATACCGTAGATTTCTTCCATCTTCCCGGCAAGATAGATCATAGAGCCAGCACATTGTATAATATTTAGCTTAGCTTTAGGAGCTAACTTCAAGGCTTCATAATTAGAATCACCTGTAAAGGTAACATTAATGTTTACACCCATTTCCCGCAGGTAGTTCTGAATAATCCACGCTTCACCAGCCAGATTAAAATCCCCCAGGTAGTTAATGCTATTGGTCTTTTCCATCACTATTGAGTCAGCTGGTTTAATGAGACGCAATAAAGATTCAGCTGCTGCCCTATAGCCCGCGGATTTATTACCAATAAATCCGCTAGATTCTACAGGTATAACTTCGATATTATGTCTTTGGGAGGCAGCGCTGCAGATAGCTTGCAAATCATCCCCAATTACACCAACGATACATGTCGAGTACACAAAAATTAGTTTAGCTTGGTACTTTTCCATCAAGCCATCAATGGCTTGTGTTAATTTTTGCGCGCCGCCAAAAATGACATCGCGCTCTTTTAGGTCAGTGGAAAAGCTATTCCGATATAACTCAGCGCCGCTGCTAAGACTACCGCGAATATCCCAAGTGTAACTAGCACAGCCAATGGGCCCATGCACTAAATGTATCGCATCTGTAATTGGATTGAGAACCACTCTGGCCCCACAATACACACAAGCTCGTTGACTGACGCAGCCAGCAGAACTATCTGTATCACATTGTAATTGTTTTTTATTTTTTCCCTTAGTAATAATAGACTTATCTCTCTCTGCAATTGTATCCGTATTGTTTATAGCCATCGCACATCTCACCCCTCTCCCAAAGACATCTAAAATAAGTTCAGTGTTTACCGTCTTAAAAATCTTATTAAAAGCAATCGCCGAGGATGGTACATAGGGCCGATGGTCATTACATAGGAAGCAAACGCCGCCCTATGTACCATCCTCGGCAGATAGCCAATCTAACGATCAGATTCTTTAATGAACTACATCTGTTACATAACCAATTCAAAGTCTTCATCTTTTGCATCACGATCAGCTCGATCTAATAAAGCATTACTGATCATCTCAACAAGCCTCATGGCACCATGATAACCGACAATCGGCAAATAAGAATGAACACTGCGATCTAGGATAGGGAAACCAACGCGTACTAGTGGAACATCTTCAGCCCGCGCAATATATTTTCCATAGGTATTGCCAATTAACAAATCAACAGGTTGATTTTTCATCCATTGATGCAAGGTAAACAAATCACCCGAACTTTTAACATTGGCTTCAATCCCAGTAGGTGCGAGCATACTATTAATATCGTCTTCAAAACTGCCTGCTACAGAATTAGATGAACCGCCTGGTGTACCTGTGAGTACATGCAGAGGAATCATACCTAAACTAAGTACAAACTCAGTTAAGCCTGTAACAATATCAGGATCGCCAAAAATTGCTACTGTTTTTCCATGAAAATGGAAGTGAGTATCTGTCATAATGTCAACTAACTGGCCTCGTTCAATTTCCAATTCTTTTGGAATCTCCCGCGTGAAACTAGTGCGCAATGCCATTAGCAATTCATCTGTAGCTTTAATGCCGATCGGTGTTTTCAATACTACCGCTGGAACTTTACATTTTTTGCTAAGCAAATCGGCTGAATCACTAGAAGCAAACCGACCAAGAGCCAAACTAAATTGTGAATTACCTGTATCTTTTAATTGTTCAACAGTTGTACCACCTTCTGGATACATGTGGAATTCCCCAGTCATTGGTGAATCTACAACCCCTGACGTATCAGGGAACATTATATATTCAATGTCCATACTGCTAACGAGACGTTTAATTTCTCGCATATCTCCAGGATTTACGAATCCAGGAATGATATTAATTTGTTCTTTTTTCACAGGCTGCGTGCTCTCTGCAAAATAAGTCACCATGGCTTTGGTCATATTAGAGAATCCTGTAATATGCGATCCTACATAACTAGGAGTGTTGGCATGAATAACAAATTTTCCTTCAGCAACATCAGCTGTTTTTACAAGACTTGCAACATCATCACCAATTGTTTCGGTTAAACAAGTCGTGTGGATGGCCATCACATCCGGTTTGTAGATATGAAAAACATTTTGTATGGCTGCTTTTAAATTAGCACCGCCGCCGAAAACCGATGACCCTTCCGTAAAGCAGCTGGTTGATGCCATAATTGGATCGCGGAAATGGCGGGTTAAGTGCATACGATGATAAGAACAACATCCTTGGGAACCATGGCTGTGAGGCAAACATTTATGAATACCTAGAGCAGCATACATAGCGCCAATTGGTTGACAAGTTTTTGCGGGGTTAATATTACCGCCGCTTTTGCGTTCTTTTATCTCTTTTGGTGTACAATCTAACATCTTATGCCACTCCTTCCTCAGTTACAGTTCCTTCGAGTAACGGTTGATCTTTCCATGGTGGAGTAATAAAATTCCACGTTGGTGATACAAAGCCCATACTGATATCTTTTGCAAATTGTACAGCGCCATTAAAACCAGCATACGGTCCACTATAATCATAAGAATGTATTTGTTTGGAGTTAATACCCATTTTTTGAATGACATATTTATCTTTGATCCCTGAAGCGAAAATATCTGGTTTCAGAAGTTTTATTAATTCTTCTGTTTCAAAATGATTCATATCATCGATAATGATACTGCCTTCTTTCATATCAATGCGCATACCATCATACTTACCGAGTGGAATTTTATCTTTTAGTGCTACCAATTTTTCTGGTGATACTTTTAGACGGAAGCGTTTCTCATCGGCTTCAGCAGTAAAGTGAGGAATATTTTTGCTATCAGCATCTGTTTTAATCGTAGGAATGACGTCACGACCTTCATAATCATCCCGATGAGCAAACTCATAGCCTGCTAGTAGTGTTTCAATTCCCAGTTCAGCAAATAAGTTTTGAAAATGATGACCACGAGATCCGCCGACGAAACAAAATGCTGTTTTACCATTACAAATCTTTTTGTATTGCTCAAAGATAGGTTCAATGCGAGCCAGCTCACTGGCAATGACAGCCTCAGTCCTCAGGGTTAATTCTTTGTCATCGAAATAAAGTGCCATATTACGGAGCGAATCCATTGTTCCTTGAATTCCGATAAAGTTAACCTTGAGCCATGGTGTACCGTATTTAGTCTCCAGCATCTCAGCAATGTAGTTAATAGATCTATGGCATTGAACCAAATTGAGTTCTGCTGTATGAGCCTTTTTGAGGGCCTCATAAGAGCCATCCCCAGTCATAACAGCTACTACATGGTAGCCAATTTCCTTAAGGATGCGTTCAACTTCCCAGCCGTCGCCACCAATGTTGTATTCTCCCAGAATATTAATTGGGAACTTAGCAGGAGCTGATTCTTCATCACCAGTGCCAATGACTTTATCCATTAAAATATTATTGGCAATATGATGACCTGCCGACTGGCTGACACCTTTATAGCCTTCACAGCTAAAAGATAATACCTGAACGCCCTCATACTTAGCTTCTGCAGCTTTTGCCACAGCTCCCATATCATCACCAATCAGTCCTACTGGGCAAGTCGCCGATATTGTAATACACTTAGGATCAAAGATTTCCATAACTTCATCAATGACCTTAGCCAGTTTCTTTTCGCCACCAAATACAATATCACTTTCCTGCATATCAGTGGATATGCAATAATTGATAAAATTTTGTTTAGGATCGTCAGATCTCGCTTTATTTCTTCGTGTATTCCATGCATAATAACCACAGCCGATTGGCCCATGAACAATATGCACCATATCTTTAATCGGCCCAAGAACAACGCCTTTACAACCAGCATAAGCACAGCCACGATTGGTAATAATACCTGGGATAGTGCGGGTGTTGGCTTCGATTACTTGGCTTTCTAAATCATCTTTTTTAATAAAAATATGTTTCTTACGATTTTTTTGTACCTTAGCTGGATATTGATCTAATATGGCCTGAAGTTTGGCTTCATTCATTTCCATTGTTCTTGACCTCCTTTTTGTTATACTGCAGTCTCGCCTGTTTCACCAGTACGAACACGCACTGCATCAGTGATTAGCGATACAAAAATCTTGCCGTCGCCAACATTATTACAAGTTTTATTGGCCTGAATAATAGCATCGACGATCCGGTCTACATCTTCATCATGAGCAAGAATGACAAACATTCTCCGCGGAAACAAGCTAGTACCTACTAGAAAATCTGTAATTAATTTTTCCGCTTCTCCCGTTTCATCCTCGCCCGCCATCAGAAGTAGTTCTTTCTTGCGCTCTAAGATCAATGTTGGATTTGTTACCAGTTTGCCACGGCCTTCTACTTTAAAAGCAGTAAAGCCAGCAACTCCCGCTTCCACTAAGGCTTTTTTAGTAGCACCCGTCTTATTCATACGCACTACCGCGATAATTTCCTTCATCTTCAGCCCTCCTTCTTATAGACTTGGGATTCCACTCGAAATGGTATACGCTGCTTCAAGGGGACTTATGAAAATTTTACCATCACCATAAGCACCTTGCTCACTTGTTCTAGCATATTTCAAAATAATTCGAACCATATCGTCTTTATCCTCATCACGGATGGCGATCATGAGCATGGCTTTAGGAATCTCATCATAGACAATACCGCCTATCTTAATACCTTTCTGCTTACCTCGTCCCACTACATCCACAACTGTTGCTGCATGAAAACCAGCCCGGGATAATTCGGATAATACTTCCTCTTTCTTTTCCGGTCTAATAATTGCTCTAACCATTAACATATTGTTTTCCTCCAATACTTTTTTTATAGTTTAGGCTAGACTACATATCCATAAAGCCATGTTCCATCATGATTTCTTCTAGTCGATCTTGAACCATTGGTTTAGGAATGACAAACATTTTATTAGAGTCAATGGCTTTCGCTAGGGCACGATACTCATCAGCCTGATTTGCTGTTGGATCAAAGTCAACAACTGTCTTTTTGTGAATTTCTGCCCGTTGGACCAAATTGTCACGAGGTACAAAATAGATTAATTGAGAACCAAGTTCTTCAGCAAATGCTTTTAATAATTCATATTCTTTATCTACTTTACGGCTGTTACAAATAATACCGCCGAGTCTTACTTTACCGTTAACCGCGTATTTTTGAATACCTTTTGCGATATTGTTCGCAGCATACAGGGCCATCATTTCTCCAGAAGCAACAATATAGATTTCTTCAGCTTTACCTTCGCGAATTGGCATTGCAAACCCACCACATACAACATCACCAAGTACATCATAGAATACATAATCAAGATCTGGTGTATAAGCACCTAAAGATTCAAGCATATTTATGGAAGTAATGATACCACGACCAGCGCAACCTACACCTGGCTCAGGACCACCTGATTCAACACACATCGTACCACCAAAACCTGGTTTAAGGATATCATCTAAATCAATGTCATCCCCTTCATCACGCAAGGTATCGAGTACTGTTTTTTGACATAATCCATGAAGTAACAAGCGAGTCGAATCAGCTTTAGGATCGCAACCCACTACCATGACTTTTTTACCGGATTCCGCTAGCGCCGCTACTGTATTTTGAGTAGTAGTGGATTTACCGATACCACCTTTACCATATATCGCAATTTGTCTCATGATTAAAATCCCCCTTATTATTTTATATTTATAGTTGAAAATAATATTGTTTTAATTTATAATGTAAATTGGGTACGTCGAATAAACCTAGTGTCCACTGGGATTTAGAAGATAATCCACGCTTCATAGATACCGCAAATATCTATGGAGCATTTTAATTTGAACTCAGCTGACTGTATTCGATAGCACCACCTCCTTAATTGTCTGGGAAAACACAAATGGGGCTCATAAACGGATTCCCGTCTATAAGCCCCATTGCTTATTGCTATATTTGTTTATAACATTTCCCAATAAAAGACAAAAAACTTACAAGAGATTTAATCTACTTGTAAGCGCCATTGCTTTTGTTTATTAACTTGAACTGAGTATAACACATATTATTTATTAGGGCAATACCTTTAATAATAGTCGCAATATTAAATTTTTTTAACAATAAATTACAACGGCAGCGCCATGATAAAAGTACATAAATGGCCTAAAAACAATACTCAAAAATCAACATATATACTGGAATGGTGATGATCGCTGCAATGGTTGTCACCGTAGTCATAACAGCCGCATACTCAGCATCCGCTTGATATGCCTTGGCAATAACAGCAGTCAGCGTCATCACCGGTAGAGCCGCTTGAATAACGAAAACTTTTTTCATCAACAGTGGTAGTGGCATGGCATATGTTATCCCTATGACAATGAGCGGAGCAACAATAAATCGTCCCAGAATAATAGCTACCATATCCTTGCTAAATTTAATATTTTTTAATTTTACACCATACATAGCAATACCAATAAACAACATCGATAGTGGGGTCGTCAAATTACCTAAATATTTACAAGTATCAAGAATAAAGTGAGGTAAACTAATGCCAATTACAATGAGCACGATGGCTGCGATAAAGCCTAATAGAGGTGGGGAAAAAATATTTTTCAGCACCTGAGCCACTGGCACTTTACCTTGGCCAGACATGCCATCATTACTAATACCATTCACGCCCACTGTCCAAAATAAGGTTGTATTGGCAATATAATAAAGCAGCACAAAGGGCATGCTTTGTTCACCAAACAGCGCCAGGTTTACTGGTAAGCCGATAAAAATCGAATTGGAAAGGGAAAACATGGAACGAAAAGTGCCTTGCCTGCCAGGAGCAATATGCAGCAGCTTGGAAACAACATACCCCACTACAAAACAAACGATTATCGACGTAAAAGGCACGACTAACCCTGAGGCCAAATGCATGAGTAGTTCCTTACTAAAAGTGCTCATCAAATTCCATATCATATAGGCAGGAAGAGCAATACCGGTTATGAGTCGGGAAAATAATTTTCCGGTTTTCTCATCAAACCATCCCTTCGCAGTACATATATAGCCAATTACAATGAGCAGGACAATACTTAAAATGCTTTCAACTGTATTAAAAAAGATCATACTATGACTCCTAACTTCATTTATTGTTTTCTGAATGGCTTCCACATCTTATGATGAATTCTTATTATAGCATATACTGAGCTTACGTCTCAAGAAAAAACAAGCACACTCACGATGTGAGTGTGCTTGTTTTTTCTTAGGATTTAAAGATTTAAGGTTTCACAGTTTCTCTATAGACTTGTTTACCATTTTTCATTTCAATGATAACTGCACTTTTAATTGCATCATGAGTTTCATTTAATGTTAATGCACCAGTTACACCTTGGAAATCTTTTGTACTAGCCAATGCTTCACGAATTTTTTCGGAATCAGTGCTATTAGCTCGTTTAATGGCGTCCACTAAGGCGTATGCAGCATCATAGCCAAGAACAGCCATCGCATCTGGCACTTGTCCATATTCTTTTTGGAAAGCGTCAAGGAATGCTTTGGATTTAGGGCTATTGTCTTCTACCGAATAGTGATTAGTAAAGTAGGAATTATTAAGAGCATCTGGTCCACCGATTTCGGCAAGTTTAGGAGAATCCCAACCATCGCCACCGACGAATGGTGCTGTAATACCCAGTTCACGAGCTTGTTTAATGATTTTGCCCACTTCTTCATAATAACCAGGCAGATAAATTACATCTGGATTTGCAGCTTTAACTGAAGTCAAAATCGTTTTGAAATCTTGGTCTTTCTGCAAATAGGCTACTTCTGTAGCGACTTTTCCGCCACCCTTAGTAAAGGCCTCTGTGAAGAATTTTGCTAAGCCTTTGCTATAGTCACTAGAATTATCAATCATAACAACGGCATTTTTAGCTTTCAATGTATTTAGAATAAAGTTCGCGCCCACAGTTCCTTGGAAAGGATCAATAAAACAAACACGGAAAGTATAGTTTTTTACTTTTCCAGTGGTTTCATCAAGTGTTACTTTAGGATTCGTTGGTGCGGCTCCAACAAAAGGAATCTTATTGGCTTCAGCAACATTAGAAGCTGCAATAGCATTAGAGCTAGTCGTAAAACCAGTAACAGCAACAACTTTATCTTGAGAAATAACTTTTGTCATGGCATTGGAGGATTCTGATGGCTCACTTTTATTATCAGCAACTGCGATTTGAATTTGCTTCCCTAGAACACCACCGTTGGCATTAATTTCTTTAAATGCGAGTTTTGCGCCATTAGCAGCAGCAGTGCCGAAAGATGCAGTGCTACCTGTCAATTCATACACAACACCAATTTTAATATCTTTACTAGCGCTTCCCCCACAACCGGCCAACAGCCCAGTGACTAACATGCCACCTAGAACTAGAGATACTAATTTAAGCTTCGTCTTTTTTAACATTGTGAATCCCCCTTATTTATCATTTTTCTGTTATGTACAATATAAAGCCTATTCTTTTTTTACCATCTCCTTAAAATAAATACAAAAAGGCACTTTGAATAAGAGATTACTCTCTGCTCAAAGCGCCATTGCTTCACTAGTGTTTTTTATTTATTATCGCTTGTTTTATCAATTCTGACAAGTCTTTTTTTGTAAAATATTTATATTTTTTTACAAACAGATTTAGCCTGTAAAAATAGCCGTAAGTTTAGCCACCCAAATATGCTTTTCGCACTTCTTCACTGGCCGCAAGTTCTTTAGCATCTCCAGCTAGGGTAATGCGTCCGGTTTCCAGGACATAAGCTCGGTGGGCAATCGATAAGGCCATATGGGCATTTTGCTCTACCAGCAGCACCGTGGTGCCACTGGCATTGATTTCCTTGATAATCGAGA